>MDSZ01057619.1_pt1 | contig 34024 bp, 30 predicted proteins | sample 811201 | NCBI WGS metagenome assembly MDSZ01 (sample SAMN05326647, study PRJNA326480) | marine metagenome | isolation source: seawater | place: Indian Ocean: North | collected 2010
AGTTAGATTATAACAAAGGAGTAACTAAGATGCCAGAGACACTATCAGTTACTGACATGCTACCGAATAAGTTTGAGCCGAAACGAAAGTTTCGGTGGGTGTTCGCGATTGAGGGAATTGATGCTTTTCTTATAAAGACAGCAGCCCGACCTACGATGAACACCGCGGGTATTGAAATTCCATTCATGAACTCAACTCGGTTCATTGCAGGTAAAACAAAGTTTGACCCAATAGCGGTCACACTTCACGATCCTATCGCCCCATCCGGTGCACAACAGGTTATGGAGTGGGTAAGAACTCACTATGAATCTGTCTCCGGTCGCGGTGGTTATGCTGATTTCTACAAGAGAGATTGTCAGCTTAAGCTACTTGATCCGGTTGGTACAGTCGTTGAGCTTTGGGACATGAAGGGTTGTTTCTTAGAGTCTGCTGCTTTTGGTGATCTGGACTACGGTGCAGAAGACCCAGCAGAAATATCTCTCTCTATTCGGTTTGATAACTGCGTACTGCAGTACTAATCTAACCTTATCCCGGGCGCGTTAAGCTCTCACGTTTGTTTGTTCTAAAAGCCCTCCTTTACGGAGGGCTTTTTTTATTTACAATTATCGATGTTAGTTTTACATTCGCAATCTTAAAATTTAAGATAGACTATACGCTTTTTTAAGGGAGTTACTAAATGTCAAATGACAACAACCAGCCACCCAACAACCAACCGAACATTGATAGTCGAGAAGATCTTTTTGGATCGATGAGAGAGCACATGCCTGTGCGGAACGTTATCAAAGACGATTTTGGTTTTGAAATACCCGTTGAGACGGTTCCTCTGCCTTCAGGAGGAAAGTGCTATGATGTTGAACATCCGCTTCACGGAAAAGAAACGATCGAGATTAGATCTATGACTGCTAGGGAAGAAGACATTCTGACCTCTAAAGCTCTAATCAAGAAAGGCACCGTCATCACTCACTTGATTAAGTCGTGCTTGATAGACAAAAGAGTCGACCCTGACACATTACTTGCAGGTGACAGAAACGCTTTGATGGTCGCCTTACGTATCACAGGTTATGGGTCTGATTACAGTGTAGAGATTGATTGCCCTGCATGTGGTGAAAGGTCAAAGCATTCGTTTAATCTTGGAGAGCTTCCAATTAAGAGGCTTGAGTGTCATCCCGTAGCTGCAGGTACCAACATATTTGAGACTGATTTACCAGTGAGTAAAGCAAAAGTCAGATGGAAGCTTTTGACAGGTCATGATGAGCAAGAAATTATCACTATGACTGAGAGAAGAAAGAAGCAAGGTCAAAGAACAGAAAACCTCATAACAGAGCGTCTAAAATATTCCATCGTTTCTGCAAACGGCATAACAGACAGAACAAAGATAGACATGCTCGTAAAGAGTCTTCCAGCAAGAGACTCACTGTTCTTGCGTAAGCACATTGACAAGCAGGAGCCAGGTGTGGAAATGAAAGCCTGGATGGATTGCCCTAACTGCTTTGAACATTCGGAGGTGCGCCTTCCCTTGGGCGCAGCGTTTTTTTGGCCTGACGAGTGATTATAAAGAAATCTTCTTAGAGCACATATTCATCCTGATGTACTATATGGGCTTCTCATACATAGAAGCCTACAACATTCCCATCTGGCAAAGAATATGGTATTTGAAAAGAGTTCAAAAAGAAATAAAGGACTCGCAGGGCGCCTCAAGGGCGGCACATGCCAACGGAAACGAGGCGAGAGCCTTAATGGGCCGCCATAGGCACAATGTTCCAGCAAATTTGCGTAGATTCACATAGTTATAGTTTGAGGTATGTATTATGAGAGATGACAAGCAAATTTTCATTAAGGAATGTGCTCTTTACATAAAGGGCGAAATATCAGAGATAAAAATGTCTGGCTCAAAGAAGAATGTTGAGCTTTTCTCTAACGTCCTGTCTGAGTCTAGAAAGTTTTATTTAGCGTTACAGGATGGTAATCTCAAAAATGTTCTTCCTCAACTTGCTAGAAAGCGCAACGCTTCTAAAGCCCTCAGGGACCAGACGGGATACGTTTGGCCTCTGTGATCAAATAAGAGGCGTAGATTCTGGAACGCCATATTTATTGTAAGACCATTGGTATATGTTTGGGATTGCTCTAGATGGCTGATTCAAAAGAACTGCAAAATCAACTACAGATAAATGAAGCGATCAATAAAGCCATCGCCGCTCGCAGTGCTATGCTGTCTAAGCAGCAGGCTCAACTTTCTGCCCAAACGCAACTGGCTGCCGAACTCTGTAAAGCAATGGAGTGCAGAGACCTTGAGGGTCTCGAAGAAAGAATAAACGGCATCAATGAAGCCTTCTCAAGCGCTGCCGACGCTGCTGAAGAAGCCGGATCCAGACAAGCTGACGCTTCAAAGAAAGCGACAGAAGGCTTAGAAAATAACAGAAAATCAGCCGGCGGCCTGCTGGATAAGCTTGGTGGTATGGGCGGCACTGCACTCGCAGCCGGTGCTGGGTTCCTTAAGGGCTTTTCTGGTGTCGGCGGTATGTTAAAGATGGTGATGGGTGGCATTACCGGGATCGTCGGCGGTCTTCTTAACGTTGGTAAGTCGATTCTATCGATACCGTTCGCGATCTTTAACGGTCTTGTCGGCATGGCAACCGCTGGAGGTGGTGGCACAGATGCGCTTCGTGAGGCGATGAACGAGCTTCGTGGAGAGATGGGTAGCCTCGCTAAGGGCGAAGGTAAAGCCGTCATGAATTCCTTTAAACAGCTGAAGTCATCAACAGGTGCGCTAGCTCAATCTGGTCTCAGTATGAGAAAGGTTTTTGGCGCAGGTAGAGAAGGCCTCGCTCAGATGCTAAAGGATCTTGGTGAGATTGCAAAAGAAACTGGCGCCGCCTTTCCGATGTTGAAGAAGCAGTTTGAAGAAGCAGGCGATGCCGCCGTTATGATGAACAAAGGCTTAGGCATGTCGCCAAAAGCGCTTGGCGAAATCATGAGAACTGCGCATAACACAGGCAAGTCTGCTAGACAAGAAATGGTTGAGATGGGTTCGATGGCAATCCAGATGGGCGATAAGTTTGGAGTTTCCGCTAAGACCATCGGTAAAAACATGTCTACCTTGATCGAGAATGTCGAAGACTTCGGTAACATGTCCAAGAAGCAGCTCACCGCTACCGCCACTTATATGGCTAAACTAGGTCTGGAAGCTAAAGACCTGCAAGGCGTGATTGCTAAGTTTGATGATTTCGAAAGTGCCGCAGAAGGCGTGTCTCAATTAAATCAAGCGTTCGGTATTCAGCTTGATACCATGGAGATGATGAACGCTCAGAATCCAGCTGAAAGAATCGACATGATGCGTGATGCATTCCATGCTGCTGGTAAATCTGTAGAAGACATGACTCGAGCAGAAAAGAAATTGATGGCTGAACAGATGGGCCTCTCTGTTTCTGCCATGGAAAATGCTCTTGCTACTGAGAACATGGGCGTTTCATACGAAGATATGGAAGAGGCCGCCGAAGAGTCTGAAGCTAACAAGATGTCTGAAAAAGAAGTCATGCTTGAGCTGGCCGATGCTGTTAAGCAGCTTACACAAGGTGGTGGCGGAGGAGTCAGCGGGTTCTTTGACGCTTTCGCGAAGGGCTTTAAGAGGGGCTTTACCAGAGTCAAGGGCTTTAAGGAATTGATGCGAGCTATTCGTAAGTCGTTAAAGATTGTCGAAATCGCCGGTGGAAAATTCGGTGACATGGTTGGTAAACTTTTCGATCAACTCGGGCTATTCAAATCATTGAAAAAGTTTTTTGACCCTGAGGTTTTTGGAAAGTTCTTTAAGAACGCTCTAGGGTATTTCGAGAAGTTTTTCAATGCGATTACAGGTAAGGGAGAATACTCGGCTGCACAGTTGTTAGAAGATTTGACTAACGAATTCATGGCCACATTCGGTAAGGCAGGCGCTGAAGGTGCGTCTGGGCTCAAGACATTCTTCATAAAGATGATTGAAATAGCTGGTGAAGTACTTGCTAGTGCTCTTCCGTATTTAGTGACTAAATTAGCAGAAATCATACAAGGCATAGCTGACTTTATCTCGAACCCAAAGCCTGCGATGGACGCAGTCGGTGGAGCCGTTGATGGTATAGGCGGCGCGTTTTCAGAGGCTTTTGGAAAGATCTACAAGGCTCTTAAACCTGCGCTACCTAAGTTAGGTGAGGCTCTAAAGAACCTCTTCAACAATCTTTATGAGTTGGTCAAACCTTTTCTGGATAAGATATTCATGGCCCTTATGATATCGTCAATCACAAAGGGTGTTATCACTGGATTGTTAGTGGCCGGTGCGCAAAAAGGTATCATGGTGGCTGTCGGTTTCTTCGCTAAGAAGCTAGGGTTTATGATGTCTGCCGCTTCCAAGGTCGAGATGGCGAAGGCTGCCACAGGAGTTGCTACAGGTAACGCTGGTTTCTTTGCAACCTTGAATTCAACTATTACTGCTATAGTCGCGATTCCTTTACCAATGATTGGCCAAGCCGCGCTAGTTCTTGGAGCGCTTGCGTTGATGTTTGCTGTTGGCATGGTTGCCTTTGCGGCAGCGATTTACGTGGCTGCGAAGATACTTGCGCCAATACCTTTTGCCGATGTAGGAAAAGCGCTGTTATCAACACTAGTGAGCTTGTACGCGACACAGCAGGTGATCATGGTTGCTCAGATAATACAGCCTCCCATGGTCATGAAGGCAATCCTACCTCTGCTAGCAGCAGCTATCTTATTCTCAGTTGGTATGGTTGCATACGCACTCGGTATAAAGGCTGCATCTATGATCCTGAAGAATGTAGGGTTACTGGAGTTCGCCGGTATGATGGTGATGGTCATCGCCGCGATGGCCGCGACAGTGCTATTTGTAGCTGCCGGCCTTGCCATGGCTGCCGTAGCTACTCCGGCTGTCCTCGGAATGATAATCATCGGACTAATAGCGGCAGCTGTCTTGTTTACTGTCGGTATGGTCGCTTTTGGGGTAGGCATCCTCGCGTCAGTTGCAGTACTTTCAAAAGTCGCCAATTATAAAGACACCATGTTAGACGCTCTTACCGCCATCGTCTCTCTAGTCACCGGTCTTGGATTGATGATCGGCCTGGCTGCCATTTTTGCTAGCATTGGTATATTTGTCGTGCCCCTGGTCCTCGGTTTTGGTATAGCAGCTGGGTTCTTCTTTTCTATAATGCCTTTTGTGAAAAAGATGGTTGGTGCAATTTCCGCGATGCCTATGGATGACCCAAAGAAGATTGCTAAAAAAGTAGAGATAGTTGCGAAGTTAGGAGCAGCGATGCAAGCCATCGCGGCTGTTGGGCTAGATGCTGGAAAGATGGCACTAGCAGCAGAAAAAATGAAGCCTGGCGGTATGGAAATAATGTTCAAAAACATTTCTGACCTAATAAGCAAAGTTTCTGACACCCTGATAACTCTTATCGCTATGATAGTTGTTCTTGGTGCCAATTTAACTCCAGGTCAGGCGAAGAATGTTGAGATATTAGCAGGAGCGATTGGCTCGATAGCTAACCTTGCTGGAGCCATCATGTCTCCTCTGGACGCTGTATCAAAAATGTCAGAAGGTATGTTCGGTCCCTCTGTTCAAGAGGTGATGGGAGCCGTGGCAGATGGCCTTGTAAAGATCATGGAGAAAATCAGGACAGCTCTTCCTTCTCTCATCAAGCAGATTGTCAAGATCGCAACGGGTATAACAGAAGACCCTAAGACTCTTAAGCCTAAGATGGAAATTGTTTCTGGGGCTTTAGGCGCAGTCGCTAATTTCGCCAGCGCGATCGAGTCAGTTGCAGCGCTCATGCCAGAAGAAGGTGGCTTCTTAGGTATGGGAGGCAAAGACCTTGGAGAGCGTATGGGAGAGATGACTGATACAATCGCCGGTGTTGTTTCAGCAGTCGAGAAGCAGATGGGACCCCTGGTTGAGAAAATTGTGGCGATTCCGATCAAGAATCCTGAAAAAGCCTTAAAGCAGGTTCAGGTAATAGACAAGGCGATGAGCGCTCTTGCGAGCTTCGCAGGAACGGTCAAGAAGATGATCGACGCTGGTATAACAGACATGTCTACTGAATTCAGTTATATAGCCAGAGGTTTTGTTAACTTAGTGGATCCAAAATATTCATCCTACAACTTGGTTGATATCTTTCTTGCTCTTGGAGGCTTTCACCCTGACGAGGGCGCCTTGAATTCATTCCCACTTGCTCAAAAAGCGATGGATGGTATGTTAGCCTTCATGACATCAGCCAAGCAAACGTCTGACACAATGGCTAAGATGGGCACACCTCTCAGTGATGTTGTGTCCGCGATGGTCGATGAAGCTGAGTACGCGTTAACGGCTCTTAATAGTATTGGTGACCTTAATGCTGAAGTGGCTCTGCAGAACTTTGCTCAAGCAATCGGTACAGGCAGCGGTGAATTTACGATCAGCAATGAACCCATTAATATCAACATGAACGTCAAGGTCGTAATGAACGCCGGACAGGTCGCTAGAGTCCTTGTAGACAAGCCATCGATGACCGCCGCCGGCGGACCTACCCTCGCAACCGCGGAGTAAAGCACAATGTCCCAAGAAAATTTTTCTCAAGAAAGCTTAGAGAACTTAACTGAAGAAGAGAAAGAGTTGATAAGCGAAGCCATCGAAAAGCTAAGAGACCCATGGGCCCACATGCCACCAAAGGTAAAAGAATTTGTGACACGAGTTTCTGAGCTAGCTCAAGACGAAGCTTTTATCGAAAATTTGCGGAAAGAGATACTTAACAGATATGGCGAATGAGAAAGACTATATACCTGAAGGTTCTGGGCCTAACGGCGAGTTTCAAGAGGGTGATGACTTAAAAGAAGAGTCAAAAATCACTCTTGCGAGCTTCATGACGCAAAAGGCACAACAGAATAATGAAGCCTTCAGACCTAGAACCGGGCAGCCCCTTGTGGAGACTAGGCTCACAGACGGTAACCACCCAGCTGAGTTCCAGACAGGTGGTGAAGACCAGACTGTTGGTTTCACCAAAAGCTTTTCCAATGAACCCCAGCGTGAAGGCGGCGCCGTTGCAAATTTTGAGACTTTATCGGATTCCGGCAAGTTTACTTTGGGTTCTTTCATGGACAAGAACTCACAAGCGTCTGGTCACAACCTATTAAGGAACATTAAGTCTAATTTTGAGCCTGGTGAACCCGGTATTGGTGACACAACAGGCGCAACAGCGATTGAGTCTCCTCCGTCCATTGCGCTCCCAGAAGTCCAACGACAGATCTCTTCGATACTCAGTGAGGGGAATCGTTTTGACCCCATACCAGGTTCTTCTCCCTACATTGAAGACGGAAAGTTCACAGATCCAGGTATTCCCATAACTCAAGGCGAGTTTGGTGTCTATAGTGACTCTGCGGAAAGGACCACCATAAAGCAGCTGCACAATGTAGCAAAGGCGCTGATGGTGAAGCAAACAGGAGAAAGACTGGGGAAGAATAAAAATCCAGATGGAGGTGAGCCAGGACTGTTTACGCCTTCAGGTGTTCAGATGGGTTCTGACACTCTAAACGCCGGTCATACTCTGCCTAGAAATGCCTTCGGCGCTCCGGATATAGTTGAAGTCGCGAACGGCGAACTAAGGTATAACGATATCGACGGTAAAGCCTTGAGAGATCAAAAGAGCTTCGGCGTCTTGAATTCGTATAGAGAAGAATTTGAGCATGGGCGTATCCAGATGCTTACCGTGGCCCTTCTTTCCTTTTTGCAATACCTGCTTGCTGCGTCAATGTTCGTCTTCGTGCTGGACCTTGTCAACAGTCTCGTGACTGGGAAGCCAGACTCAGACCCGTCATCTCCTACAACTCTAAAAAAAGGAGAAAACAGGCCTAAGAGTTCACTCTCGAAGTTGCTAATACACTTAGGGGTGCCAGATCTAAAGCGCCCATTTTGGTTATGCATGATCTTCGGGATAGGCGCTTTCTTTGGTCTGCCAAAGAAGTTGATGCCGAAGCCTGATGGCTCTGATGTGAAAGGAATGCCGAAAATACCTGGCTTTGGAAAAAGTGAGTCAGGTTTCGACAAAATCATATTCTGGTTTGCGACAACTCTTGTCGACGCTGATATAGGAAAGGCGCTTGTGAACGCTGCCTTCGGTGGAGGCTACTACGCCAATATGATGAGAGTACAGAGAAGAGACGTTGACCGCATGCTGAGTGACATAGACCTTACTGATATCGGTAGCGGCATCATGTCTCTCTTTAATCTTCTTCTTTCTTTGAACTCATACAACTCGTGGACGTTTTTTACCACCTTGCTTAAGATGGGTGATATATGGATAGACTCCTATCAGCCTCGTATGACTTTTGGAGAGCTGCAAGCTAACGGTCAGACAAGGCAGGTGTTGAGCAGACAAAATGCCGCTCAAAATGATCTTGCCTGGAGGCATCGTTCAGCTCCAGCGTTAGTTTTGCTAAACGAAAAATATCAAAACGCGATGACTGCCTTCGGGTATCACCAAGATCAAGCTTCTACTCTGCTACAAAAGATAGGTGACCCATATTCCAGGAGCCCAAAAGCGCCATATAACGATAGCTTTGGGCGAAAAGGCCAGACAAGAGGCACATATAAAGGAAACAAAACTCACAGGTTCACCAGAGAAGAAGTAATGGCAATTGAAAACGAATTAGATTCAGAATATTGCCCTTTTTACTTTCACGACCTAAGAACAAACGAAGTTATGGGCTTCCACGCGTTTCTTTCAGATGTCAAAGACTCTTATTCTGTGAATTACGCTGAATCTGGAGGTTATGGTCGAATTGACAAAGTCAAGATTTATCAAGACACAACAAGGTCTATAAACGTAAGCTGGACCATGGTCGCTACAAGTCCTGCTGATTTTGATTCGATGTGGTATAGTGTCAATAAGCTTGTTAATTTGATTTATCCACAGTTCTCGATGGGTAAGGCTGTTACAGCTGGAGACAAAAAGTTCGTTATGCCCTTCTCTCAGATACCTACGTCAACACCAGTCATAAGGTTAAGAGTTGGAGACATTGTTCGAAGTAACTATAGTAGGTTCAATCTTGCTAGGTTGTTTGGTTTGTCAGAAATAAAGCCTGCCACCAAAGAAAACGCTGGCTCAGCGGCAGTTATAAGTTCTGCGCCGTTTGATATTACAGCTGGGCCTGCTAGAGAATCAGCCAGAGCTAAAGCGGCAGCAGAAGACAGGAAGAAATACGAAGAACAAGAAGACTTGATCAAGGAAAGATTTGCGATTCTACCATCTAGTCCCGGGGATACGGAACACGGCTTTGTTCCTGGGTCTGAGTTGTGGGGTGAGGCCATCTTAAAGCCGTCATCAGCTGGATACTTGACTTTTGACACTGGACCTGGGAAACTTGTCACGATAGGGACCACAGACGTAAGCAATGCTAAGAATGTCCACGTTAATAACAAGCCTGCTAAGGGTGCAATAAAGGTTTCTACCGCTCCTTTTAAGAGTCGTCCAGCAACTTCAGGACATGTGAAAATATTCGAGAGAATTATCCTAACACCTTCTGACTTAGAAGCCTCGGGGGTTGGTGTCCCTGACGGAGAGCCTACCGATGGAGCCGATTTACCTTCTGCATACCCTACTTACTTTGTACAATACGTAGATCAGGACGATACAGCGGACCCTTATCATAACGCATCAGAGAAGAAGCACTTTCATACGTACGTAGTCACCCAAGACGCTCTAGAGCCAATCGTACCAGAAATCAAGATAGAACCTACGTCAACACCTGACCCGACCATATCTCTTAGTCAGCAGATAACAGACATAGGTGACTTTTTTGCTCCTGAAAACAATGCAATAGTAAGGTCTTTTGAGGCTGCTGGTGGTAGAGGGTTAGCTGGTGTCATAACAAGCTTTGATATGGATTGGGCTGAAGCACAGTGGGACATGTCAAGCATCGGACGACGCGCACCGACCATGATAAAGTGCAGTATAGCTTTTAGTCCAATACACGATATCGTGCCAGGGCTTGATAATAACGGTATGCCGAGAGCGATGAATTATCCTGTAGGCAACATAGCAGGTCCACTGGGAACTGACTTCTATGATCCAGGAGGAATACCCGGTGATGCACCAGGCCGACCAACAGCTAAGGGTACACCTTCTCATGCAGGTGATCTTAACATGAAGGGTTTCGCTGCTTCCAAGAACCAGGGTGGTGAAGGTGGTGGCTAATGATTAACCGATACAGAAGAGCTCCGAAAATTAGAGGTGGTAATGCTTATGGTTCATACGAAGCGGGCAATGTCATTTTTAGAGCTGTTCAGCAGGGGGCTCTTGATGTAGAAGTCATGACCTTGACTGAGTCTAAGCGGCTTGACCATCTTGCTGGACAATATTACGGTGATGGGTCTCTTTGGTGGGTTATTTCGTCCGCTAGCAAGATTGGGTGGGGGCTACAGGTCCCCGCCGGTACTCGCATCGTCATACCTGTTGATTTAGGTCAAATTTCAGCTTTGGTAGGATAAAACAATGGCTATATATGATACTAAGCTTAGCATGATAGTTGAAGCGCTAGGCCGATACTACAGCATTGTCTCGAAAGAGAAGTTTACGGCTCTTCTCGCGTTTGGTGGAGATGATCCAGTCTCAGATTTTGGGACAGTCAATCTTGATCCTACCCCCGAGCATGAAAAATTGATACGGACTTTCACTGATGCTACTGAAGGTGGCACCGTGATGGTTAAAAACCTTGAGGCTCTCACCAATCTTCTCGCCGGTCAGAAACCTGCGGAGCAAGAAAAATCAATAAAGCTGATGCAAAACCTATACCGATATATCGGAGAGACTGAGGCTTTCGAAACTGTTTGGAAAGACTACAAGAGGATGTGCTCTAGGGTAAGTGTTTCTGAGATCTGTAATATCAAGCCCGGTCCCGATGGAAAAGATGGGATGATCAATGGAGCTTTTGCTTCACCAACTAAATTCACACCTAATTTGTGCGCGATAGAAGTTAAGAACCCCAAGTTAGTGCCGGCCTCAAGAGATTCAGGCGCAGCCGGCCTCTTCATGAACGCGATGCCAACTCTAGAGTTGTCTAGATGCCAACCCTACCTTGACATTACTTTAGTTACACCGCAGGATGGTCTGAGCGATGACAACAGAGTACAAACTATTGGTTTGATGCAACACCTTGTCGGTCAAAGCCAGGTAAAGCCAGGTTCTGCAGACGCTACGATAGCTAGCTCTGTTAACGAAGCCGCCATTGCTGGCCTTCTGGAAAAAAACGAGGCTGCTTCTGCCGCTGCTAAAGCTGATGGTAAAAAAGAGCCACCAGCTGTCCAGGCTTCGTCAGCTGGCATGGAGATGTTTACGTCTCCACAGACCTTAGTTCCTGTCTTAGGCAATTCATTGGAAGCTTATGGCGACTTTAACGCTTTTCAGGACGTAAAAGGAGACGATGGCAAGCCTTTGTCTGTTGGTGGCCGACGAGGGGCTCCCATAATTGACCCATTTAGACCCTTGATGTCAATAGACGACTTTGCTATAGGGGTTACTCCAAGCAAGGGTATGATGTCTCATAAGACTGCTGACCTTTCACTCACACTTCACGACAGGTCAAGACTTTCTGAGATCGGAGAGTTTGTGAAGCCAGACCTCTATGGAAAGAGCGAGCTTCTAATTACTTATGGATGGTCTCATCCAGACGATTCAGCCTCAGTAGACGCTATGCCTGGTGCGCCAGGAGCTGGAGGCGGACCGACGATGATGAGAGGAAATTTCTATGGGTCTTTCCTAAACTCTCTTAAAGTAACAGAGAAATACATGATTGTCAACAGCAGTTTTTCTTTTGACGAAGTGGGGCAGGTCAAGATTAAGTTAAAGCTATCCATGAAAGGATCTACAGACATGGATACTAACACGATATCACAGGGAGAGGATATCGAAGACGCTGTCAAGGCTCTTAAAGACATGACTGATGCGATTAAAAAGATAAAGCGTGAGGTTAAGAAAGAAGCAAAAGAGTTCGGTTACGACGCAAAAGAAGTATTTGGAGAGACCTTCTTTAAAACACCTTCTTCTACTAGCAGCGCTATGTCCTTGGACGAAGAGACAGCCACCGCGATCAAGAAATTTATCAGTTCCAACCGCGGCGCAGGAGGAGCGCTTGGCGATATGGCTGGTGCTCTTGAAGACATGTACGGTAAAAACGGAAAGGGTGGCGCAGTCAATCAAATAAAAGCAACAATCGCTGAAGCTGTAGGCAAAAAGATTACACACTTAGGTGAACTCAGCGCGGCTGGAAAAGACCCTTTCTCCAAAGAAGTCACAGGACATAATGGCAGCACTAAGTTTGTCAATGTGCCAAAGAACAGCGGAGACCACGTTTCCTACGGCTCTTTATTGTTGTACATGGTCGGTAAACCTCTTGCTGCTACTCGAAGGTTCGATGAAATCCAATTTATTTTCTATCCAGTGAATGACAAAGCTTCGTATCTAAAAGATTGCACAACAGCTCAGATACCGATAAAGCTTCTAGACTTTTTTAATACCTTTACTGAGAAAACAAAGACAGACGTGAATATGCCCTTGGGAAGGTTTATGTCAATGGTTGGAAAAGAATTCATCCACAACCAAGCCGCGACAATCTACGGCATGGCTTCCCTATATGAGACTGACGATGAAGGCAAAAAGAAGATCAAAGAAAAAATAAAAAAGAAGCCCGGAAAATTAGCGGATGAAAAGAGGGCTCGTCTTGAAGATGCTTACGGCGCTGAGGCTGATCTGGTGTTTAAGATGCCCAGAGTAGGTTTTCATATTGAGTCAGTCCCTGCTAAGTCGACTGGTCATGAAGAAGGTAGAAGAGCTACCATACTTCGCATTCATGTGTATGACAAAGTCTGTACTCCGCACACTGCTTTAGGCAAGTTAATGACAGCAGCGCGCTCAAACTCAATGGGGATACTTACGACAGCCGCTTCTAAAGCAGCTAAGGACGCAAAGTCGGATGAACCAGAAACTGATGACGCAGATATACCGGTCGATCATCGGACTCCGTTCTACGAAGAACTGAAGGGCGCTCTTGAGGCTGGACTTCTAGAAGCTGTTCCGACTATGACTAAAGAGCAAGTCAGGAACTATGACCCTGCGAAGTTTCCTAACACGCACTTCAGACTAAAAGGCGGGTTTCCTGCACTTAAGAACTTTATTCAAGGTACCATGCCTTCAATAATTTATGGAAGCACAAACAGCGCGGTACTGTCCGCTGATGTGTCATCGATGAATAATCCCCAGCTTGCCTCAATAAACATGATGAGAGGTGGAATGGGAGGAGGTACAACCGCACAAGGTGTTAGAGACGCAGGGGTGCCACTTCAAACAGCACCAGTCAGTCTTAGTTTGACAACTTTCGGCTGTCCTATAATAGAATATGGACAGAGCTTCTTCGTCGATTTTGGGACTGGAACGACAGTCGATAACGTGTACGTTGTCTCTGGGATAGATCACACTATTGGCACCGGCAAGTTTGAGACTAAGCTAAAGATGACTCAAGTCGATGCATTTGGCAAGTACACCAGCATGATGACAAACGTGACCAAAGCCCTTACTGCGATATCAGACGCCGACACTTAGACTTGAAAAAACTCCTTCTTTACTCTATATTTCTATATGAGTGTACTTGTTCATAAGCATTTTTTAGGCACACCTCGTCATGCGCTGATAAAAGACTCCATGCTCAGGTGGACAGATGCCCCTGAAGATTATGACTTAACCTATGGTGTAAGTGGAAGTCACGAATCTATAGAGCCCCTGCTGAATATTTTCAAGATAGAGATACCAGAGCTTGTTCCACCGCAATTTAAGAGAGCTATGGAGACTTGCGGAGATCCTCATCCTCCTTGGAGCGAGGTTCTGCCGAAGGCTCTTTATAACTCCAGGTTGAAGAGCTTGCTAGGTTCACTTTCTAAAGCAATTACTAAGATTAAGTCTTCTGAATATTTTGAGGTCTACAAAAAGTCTAATAACGTTTTTCCGATGTTACGTCCCTCTACTCTTGAAGTGGAAAAGTGTAAAGCCATCCTCAATAGTGAAGATAATCATGTGATCAGAGGCATACTGAGGTCCTCTAGAGACGGTTTATGCCAAGTACCTGTGTATGACAGGGCGTCGACTAAAACAGGACGTCTGACAATTAAGGATGGCCCTCAGGTACTTACACTCAAAAAAGAATATCGAAGTATATTCAAGGCGTCAAAAGAAGGAAGCAAGATATTCGAAGTTGATTTTTCTTCTCTAGAGCCAAGAGTCGCATCGAACATTGCACAGAGGTCTCCTGGTAGCGATGTCTATCTGTCATTTATGGAGTATTCAGGGATAAGAATATCCAGAGACGCTTCTAAGCTTGCTGTGCTCTGCGCTTTGTATGGAGCAAGTACCTACAGTCTACAAAAGCAGCTGCGAGAACAAGGGAGCACAGTGAGTGCATCATCTCTAATTCAGAAAGTCAACGACTATTTTGATATAGGTGCGTTAGCTGCAGGCTTGAAGAAAGCAGCAGGTACGGAAGGTGTGATCAATAATTACTTTGGGCGCCCAATATCTGTTGATGACGCCAGACCTGCCGTGTTAGTGAACAATTATCTTCAGTCTACAGCTGTCGATGTGTCCTTGCTCGGGTTTGAAAGAATATGCTTTGATCTCCAGGATCTAATCTCCCCCTTATTCATCATCCACGATGCCATGTTTTTTGAAGCGCAAGAACGTTACTTAACTAAAGTGAGTGAATATTTATCAAATGGATTTGCTATTGAGGGTTTAGGAAACTTCCCGCTTAAGGTTACTGAGGTTATGACAAATGAATGAAGAACAATTTCGAAAGTTAGTAAGAAGAGCTATTTTAAATGAGCAGTCTGAAACGAAAGATAAACCTAAGGCAAAACCTGAGAAAGCAAAGCCTAAGGAAACAAAGCCTAAGAAAAAGAAGACTTCAAAGTCTGACACGAAGCCCGGCGAAATCGGAGTGTCCGTTGGTAGGGGTGCGTGGAGTAAGCAGGTACAAGAAGCCGGCGCTCTGGCAACCAGCAATGCCGACGAGCTTATGAAAAAACTGGGTGTCGACAAATCTGGATCTGACCTGAGTGGTATCCTAACAATCATAAGGCAAGCAATGGAAAACGAGATCATGGGTCAAGCGTACGCTCAGATATCTTCGGTAAGGAAGGGAGATAAGCAAGGGCTACAAGTCGTGCCAGGTGAAATTGACGTAAGAAACGGAGTGAAATATATCCAGCACACTCTAATGGGCGCCAAAAATTCAGGTAAGCTTAGCCTTGGAGTTCCCATACAGGTTGCTCCCCTTGATGATGGGTCTATCATCATATACTCATCTGGCAAAAGAAATACCTGGTAAAGTTTTGCTTGTACTGTCATAGACTTCTCTATAATATTAGTAGAAGGAGTTAGTGATGAAGCATTTACAAAAAGACGGTGTAGTAACAGTTCAAAAGCTTCTCAGCTTGGATGGTCCAGATAGAGATCCAGCTGAAGGTGATGTGCCAGCAATTGTTTTAGATGTTGAGACGACAGGGTTAAATCATCTAAAGGACGAAGTTATTCAGATTGCAATGAGGCCTTTCTTTGTTAACCCTAAGACTGGCGAAGTTTCTGGCGTTAAGAAGGCAATCGCATATCTGCAGGAGCCGTCACAACCCCTTGAGCAGGTTATCAAGGACATCACCGGCTTTGACGATGACGATTTAGCAGGACACTCGATCCCTTGGGAGAAAGTCTCTAGAATATTAAGCAAATGCCAGTTTGTGATATGCCATAACGCTTCGTTCGACAGAAAGTGGGTTGAAAGTGCGTTAAGAAAAAACAGCCAAGTAGTCCCATCTGATGTCATCTGGTCGTGTTCCATGACTCAAGTTAATTGGAATCCAGTCTGCCGTTGCTCAAAAGCTCTCGAAGTTTTGTGCGCTTGGCACGGGTTCTTTTACGATTCACACAATGCAGTTTCTGATGTAGATGCCACTCTCCACCTGCTTCGCAAAGGGAACTACATGAAGGAGATGCTTGCAAATGCCATGGAGCCAGACTACCATGTCTTCGCCGCAGGCTCCCAACGGGAGGAAAACCATCTTTTGAAGCAAAGGAGATATCGCTGGAATCCTGATTTAGGTTGCTGGTGGAAGGCCGTGAATAATCTATCAGAAGCAGAGTTTGAGTCCAAATGGCTGAATGAGAACTTGCAAAAGTGTGAACCGCAATTTTTTGAAGTAGAGGCTCATAACCGTTTTGCTGAATAGTTATATACATGCAAAGTCTTAGAGAGCTAATTCGATTTATTTTGAAAGAGGAAGTACTCGGCGAACCTGATGAGAGCGCAGAGGACGAGAGAGAAGAAGACTCCGATGAGCAAGCCGTTGCAGGTGCCGTTGCTGGCGCTACTACTCCTCTCGGTACTGGCCCAACATATCCTGCCGATATAAAGAAGAAGCACAAGAAAAGACTTGGCGACAAAAAGAAAAAGAAAAAGAAAAAATAAACTTTGAAAATTAAGTCAGACGACATTATACTATAAATGTCCTTAGGGACACTTACACAATTGCAAATTGTACATTAAACATTGGAGGTTAACATGGCAATTGATTTTGATGCGCTTCGAAAGAAGCTAGGCCAACTTTCTGGCACAAACTCTCGACGTAACGTGATGTGGCGACCACAAGAAGGTGAAGAGTCCGTCGTGCGTCTTCTCGCATTCCAAGGTAATGATGACGGCCTACCGTTCTCAGAGCGATGGTTTTATTACAACATCGGGAATAATCCTGGGCTGCTGGCACCGTATCAGTTTGGAAATGCAGACCCAATTCAAGAACTCATCACCAAGCTTCGTGATGAAGGAACGAAGGAATCTTACGAACTGGCCAAGAAACTTTATCCGAAGGCTCGCTACTATGCGCCAGTCGTCGTTCGTGGTGAAGAGGACCGAGGTGTAAGAATCTGGTCATTCGGTAAAACAGTTTATCAGTCCTTGCTTAACATCATGCTCGATGAAGATTACGGTGATATCACGGATGCTTCCGACGGCCGAGACATCAAGGTTGTTTGTACCAAGGCGCCAGGACGGCAATGGGCTACGACTGAAGTACGTCCTCGAGGTAAGCAATCAGTCCTGTGTGAAGATAACAATCGAGCAAAAGAGTGGCTGGACAACATTCCTAACCTTGAAGACATGTATGAAGAAAAGTCATACGATGCACTGTCTAAGATTGTTAATGACTGGCTCAACGGTGATGAGGATACGTCATCTGATTTCGGGACGACCCGAAACAATAATCAGCAGTCATCTAGCTCCAGCGCTACCACAACTTCAAGTAACAACGTTGAAGGAAAATTCAAGAGCCTGGATGATGCCTTTGCAGATCTTGAAGACGACTTCTAGGATCTAAATTCCAATAGACAAAAGGGAGGGGTAACCCTCCCTTTTTTTTGAACACATCACTGATTTTCCCTATAGTTGTTTAAGCTTCACTGGAGAAAAAATGGCAAAGAAGAAAAAAGAAATGGGTGACGAATTTACTTCTGACTTGATTAAGTCATTAAACAAAGAGCACGGGTCGAAGATTGCTTACAACCTTTCTACCGACGAGTCACCTACTCATGTTAATCGATGGATCAGTACAGGGTCAAAACAGCTTGATTACATCATCGCGAACAGACCCAATGGTGGGCTACCGGAAGGAAGAATCATCGAGATTTTTGGGCCGCCTTCGATAGGCAAGTCTCATATCGCTATCCAGATCGCAAGATCAACTCAAGCCGAAGGTGGGATTGTTGTTTATATAGATACTGAGAATGCCACTAGCGTTGAAAACCTTGCACTATTAGGTGTAGATATCAGCAAGAGGTTTGTTTACGTTGACACACATTGTACCGAAGAAGTACTAGCAATTGCAGAGTCGACAATCCTAAAAGCGAAAGCTATGGATAAGGATGTGCCAGTGACGATTATCTGGGACTCTGTTGCTGCATCGTCTCCTAAAGCGGAGCTGACAGGTGACTACGACCAGAACTCAATCGGTTTGCAGGCTCGTGCTATTTCAAAAGGCATGAGAAAGATTACTGGAGTGATCGCGAATCAGAACGTGCTGCTTATCTGCTTAAATCAGATTAGAACTAAGATTGGTGTGATGTACGGTGACCCAACGACAACCCCTGGTGGAAAAGCTATTCCCTTTCATTCTTCTGTACGAATTAAACTGGGAGCAGGACAACAGATCACAAATAAACAGAAGGAAGTGATCGGGATTCATGTTCGAGCAAAGACGATAAAAAACAAGGTTGCCCCGCCCTTTAGGGAATGCAATTTTGAGATTCATTTTGGCAAAGGTATCGTAGAGCATGAACAGGTCTTTGATGAGTTAAGAAAGTTTGGATCATGTGTAATTGAGGGGAAAGAGATAACGGTCAGCGGAACCGGCGCTTGGAAAAATTTGATAGTTGCAGACTCGACAACTGGCGAGGTGGAGGTAGAAAAGAAATTCTATAAGGCTGATTTTGGAGACGTTTGGAAAGACCCACAGTATAACAGGTACATAGAGGCTTTGTTAGCTGAATGCATGACTAGAAAACTCACTAACCCCGATGATGCTAATCTTGACACTGAGTCTTATGAAGAAGTAAGATCAGCTGCTCTTGATTTAAACCTTGATGGCATCGAAGATCTAGATGTCTAGAAGACCTACTCTTGTCATCGACGGCCTCAATGTGTTCTATCGGCACTGGGCTGCTAACCCTGCCTTGGACATGAATGGGGAACACATCGGTGGCATAGTCGGTTTCTTAAAGGGGATGCAACTGCTCTGTGAGAGGTATTCTCCTTCTGACTTGGTTGTTGTATGGGAAGGTGGCGGCTCGAGCCGTAGAAGAGCGATAGACAAGGAATACAAGGGAGGTCGCCGACCGGTTAAGTTAAATCGTTTTTACGAAGACATACCAGATACAGTTGAGAACAGGAACTCTCAAGTTGCTCAACTCGTGTCTTTAATACGTCAAGCAGGGGTGAAACAAGTCTACGTTTCTGACTGTGAAGCTGATGACGTTATTGCACATATTGTCAAATACACTTTTAAAGATAGAAGATGTGTGATAGTATCAACTGACAAAGATTTTTATCAGCTCATAGATGATCGCATATCAGTGTGGTCTCCAGGTAGCAAGAAACAATGGGACGAGTCGACTGTAGTGGAGAAATTTGGCATTCATCCGAAAAATTTTTGTCTGGCCCGTTGTTTTGTAGGTGACGCGTCCGATGGGCTAAAAGGTGCCCCTGGAGCAGGCTTCAAAAGTATGTCGAAGAGATTTCCAAAGCTGGCCGAAAAAAGTAATCTCACTATAGACGACATAGTTACTGATTGTAGAAAATTTCGAGAACAACGCAAGCTCAAGCTATATGATAGCATCATTGAGAACGAAAACGTTATCAGGACAAATTGGAAATTAATGTATCTTGAATCAAGACATCTATCAGCATCTCAGTCCATGAAAGTCGACGGGGTCATAGAAAGTTTTGTGCCGAAGAGAAATAAGTTAAGCTTTATCAAGACACTGATGAAATATCAAATAAGCAATGTAGATTATGACAAGCTGTTTATGACATTGAAGACTTTAAAAGAAGGAGAGGATAAATGAGCTCAGGAGTGACCCGAACCGCGGTCCTAAACGATATTCCGAGAGGTCAATTCTCTCAGTACAACAAGCCTTTTCAAGAAAAGATTTTTCAAGGCTTACTGACTGATCTAAAGTGGGCTGCTCAGATGGTCGAAGTAATGCGCCCTGATTTTTTTGAGCTAAGATATCTGGAATACCTGTGCGACAAATATTTCGCGTACTTTAATCAATATCGGTGTTTTCCAACTCAGTCTCTTTTGATAAGCATCATTAAAGAGTCTTTAAGCGAAGATGGTGACATCATCCTTAGAGATCAAATTGTGTCTTACTTAATTCGAATGAGAGAAAACCCAAACCCTGGTGACATTGCCTATGTGAAAGAAAAGTCTCTGGATTTTTGTAAGCGGCAGGCTTTTAAAGAGGCTTTAGAACAATCTGTTGAGTTGATCAGTTCTGATAATTTTGAGTCCGTGATTTCGTTAATGAAAGAAGCTGTCTCTATCGGCATGCCTAATACAGTCGGTCACGACTTTTTTGAGGACCTTGAGTCTCGCTTTCAAAAAATAGACCGTTGTGTTTGCCCGACGGGTATACCTGAGCTGGACGCAAAGGACATTCTGGCAGGTGGTCTAGGTAGAGGTGAAATCGGAGTCGTAACTGCAAACACTGGTGTAGGTAAGTCTCACTTTTTGGTGCAAATGGGCGCTAACGCCATGCGTCATGGTAAGAATGTTTTGCATTACACATTTGAATTGACAGAGCAAGCGGTAGGAATTAGATACGATTCGAATCTTTGCAACATCCCTTCCTCTGATGTCGTTGACCACAAGAAGCAAGTCACCGAATTCTATGAAAAGAATGATGACCTCGGGCGCTTGATCATTAAAGAGTATCCCACAGGTGCCGCATCTGTAACGACGATTAGAAACCATATAGAAAAACTAGCTTTGAGAAACTTTAAGCCGTCTTTGATTTTGATCGACTACGCTGATATCATGCGATCTACTCGTCAATATGATTCTCTCAGGCATGAGTTGAAGCTGATATATGAAGAGCTTCGTAATCTTGCGATGGAGTTAAGAATTCCGGTCTGGACAGCAAGCCAAGCCAACAGAGACTCTGCCAATTCAGATATTGTTGGTCTTGAGAACATGTCTGAGGCTTATGGAAAAGCTATGGTGGCAGATCTTGTCGTTTCTCTCTCTAGAAAAGCGACTGAAAAGGCAACAGGTCTTGGTAGGATATTCATTGCAAAAAACAGGGCGGGCAAAGATGGAATTCTTTTTCCTATTCACATTGACACTGCACGCTCTAGTATTAAGGTAATAGAAGGTGACGCTTCCACCCTCGCGCAAGCACAGCAAGACGAAAAGAAAGAAGCAAAAGAGTTAATTAAGAAGAAGTGGAAAGAGATCAACAGGGTCTAGAGTAATAAGGAAAACAATAATGTCAGACACATTCACTTATCAAGAAGCTTATGAGGAGTGCTTGAAATATTTTGGGGGAGATGAACTAGCTGCTAACGTCGTTGTCACTAAGTATCTTTTGACAGATGAGAACGAGATGTACTTAGAAAAGAGTCCCGACGATATGCACAAGAGAATCGCAGCAGAACTGCACAGAGCGGAAAGCAAATACGCGAACCCAATGTCACAGGAAGAAATTTACTCACTTCTAAAAGACTTTAAGTACGTAGTACCTCAAGGTTCTCCAATGTCTGGTATTGGTAATGGTTCTAGAATACAATCACTCTCAAATTGCTTTGTGATCCCTGCACCTGAAGATAGCTATGGAGGCATACTCAAGTCAGATCAAGAGTTGGTTCAAATTGCAAAGAGAAGAGGTGGAGTTGGTTTTGACCTAAGCACAATTCGTCCTCAAGGCATGCCAACAGCAAACGCTGCTCGTACGACAGACGGCATAGAAGTCTTCATGGATAGATTCAGCAATTCATGTAGAGAAGTTGCTCAAGGGGGGCGCAGAGGGGCTCTGATGTTGACGATATCAGTCCACCATCCGCAGGTGAGAGACTTCATAAAGATTAAAAAGGATCTGACTAGAGTTACCGGTGCCAACATATCTGTGAGAGTTACTGACGAGTTCATGAATGCTGTTAAGGCAGGTGAACAAGTGGAGCTTCGTTGGCCTGTAGATTCTAAGAACCCTAAAGTAAGTGTCATGGATGACGCTTCTGATATCTGGCATCAAATTATTGAAGGAGCGCATGGATCAGCAGAGCCTGGAGTATTGTTCTGGGATACGGCGAAGTCTATGACGCCATCTGACATTTACTCTCATGAGGGATTTGAGTCTGTTTCTACAAACCCATGTGGTGAAATCATATTGTCTCCATACGACAGCTGTAGGTTGATGCTTCTAAATTTGACCAGCTTCGTAAAAGACCCGTTCACTCCTAACGCTTCTTTTGATTTTTCTAAACTTTCTGAAGTTGCCGGCAAAGCGCAGCGGTTAATGGACGACATGATTGATCTGGAGATAGAACAAGTTGATAAGATACTGTCCAAGATCGAGTTAGACCCAGAGACGACTTCTGCAAAAAGAGCTGAGCTTGAACTTTGGTCCAATGTTAAGCAGGTTGCCCTCAAAGGCCGTCGAACAGGGTTAGGCATAACAGGATTAGGCGACGCCGTTGCGATGATAAACCAGACTTACGGCTCACCTGAATCAATAGAGACCGTTGAAGAAGTATATAAGACTCTTGCAGTATCAGCGTATCGTTCTTCTTGCGAGTTAGCTTCTGAAAGAGGAGCATTCGAGGTTTACGATTTCGAAAGAGAAGAAGGGCACCCATTCATAGAAAGAATTTATGAAGCCGATCCTGAAATAAGAGTCATGTCACAAGCGACCGGCCGTCGGAACATCGCAATTACCACAACAGCCCCAGCAGGCTCTGTTTCTGTCCTGACTCAAACGACCTCTGGTATCGAACCGGCTTTTATGCTACACTACACTAGACGTAAAAAACTCACAGGTCAAGATGCTGAAGCTCGTGTAGATTTTGTGGATGAGTCCGGCGATAAGTGGCAAGAGTACACCGTCTACCACCATGGGTTTAAGAAATGGCTTGATACCACAACTACTGGTCGGTGGGATGATGACTTAAATCTTGCTGTTTCAAAAAGCCCGTACGCTAATGCGACTGCAAACGAGATCAACTGGGTCTCAAAAGTCGATTTGCAAGCGGCTGCTCAAAAGTGGGTGTGTCATGCCATATCGAATACAACCAACTTACCTGCTGATATCACCGTAGAGACTGTCAAAGACGTCTATATGAGAGGGTGGGAGACTGGTTGCAAAGGTGTAACTGTTTATAGAGACGGAAGTCGTTCAGGAGTCTTAGTTTCTTCTAGCGAGAAAGAATCCGATCCTCGTGAATCAGAGAATGTGATTTATAGATCGGCTCCAAGAAGACCCGAGGAGCTGGAGTGTGATATCCATCAAGCGAAGATACAAGGTGAAGCCTGGACAATATTAGTTGGGCTGATGAACGGTAAGCCTTACGAAGTAATTGGTGGTCTTTCAGAATATGTCGAGATTCCTAGAAAGCATATCACAGGCAAGATTAGACGCCGCTCGAGAAAGTCTGTAAACTCTAAATACGATCTTATAGTTGGGACTAATGGAGACGAGTTTGTCATCAAAGATATCGTGAAGGTCTTTGATAACCCAAACCACTCTGCTTTCACACGTACTATTTCATTAGCTCTTCGCCATGGAGTACCAGTTCAATACATGGTAGAGCAACTTCAGAAAGACCGTGACGCAGATCTTTTTAGCTTTGCAAAAGTAACAGCTCGTTGCCTTAAAAAATACATTGCTGACGGAACAAAAGCTAGTACCAGCGCTCTTGCGAACTGTTGTGATAACCCAAACGTTGTCTATCAAGAGGGTTGCGCGACATGTTTAAACTGCGGCATGTCGAAGTGTGGGTAGGTAGTAATGGCATACTCTAAAAAAGTCATTGATCATTATGATAATCCCAGAAATGTTGGTACTCTTGACAAAAACGATTCTAGCGTAGGCACAGGTCTAGTCGGCGCCCCGGCTTGTGGAGACGTCATGAGACTGCAGATCAAAATAAGCGACGAAGGTATCATAGAAGATGCTAAGTTTAAGACTTTTGGCTGTGGATCTGCAATAGCATCATCTTCATTAGTCACTGAATGGGTTAAGGGAAGAACGTTAGATGAGGCTCAAGAAATCAAAAATATTGATATAGCCAAAGAGTTGTCTTTACCTCCAGTTAAAATACACTGTTCTGTTTTAGCTGAAGATGCGATAAGAGCAGCAATACAAGATTATAGGAGTAAGAAGAGTGCATTGGACCAGTAATATCGATCCGAAAGTTAAGGAAATTGAGTTAAGAAAGCAGCCGGTAATTATCAGAGTCAACAAGTTTGATGAGGATGCTGCCAAGAAGTTCGCGTTAGAGATGGCAGCGGCCCACAATTCGGGACAAAAGGTAATACCTGTTGTGATTGACTCTTACGGAGGACAAGTCTACAGCTTGATGTCCATGATCAGCGCGATAAAGCATTCAGATATTCCTGTTGCGACGATTGTAGAGGGGAAAGCAATGTCCTGTGGCGCAATTCTTTTTTCATTTGGAGAAGAAGGTTTACGTTTCATGGACCCAGACGCAACAGTGATGATTCACGATGTTTCTAGCATGGATTTTGGGAAAGTCGAAGAGCTAAAAGCAGGAGCAGCAGAAGCTGATAGATTAAACGAGAAGATCTATACTATGATGGCCAGGAACTGTGGTAAGAAAGACGATTACTTCATGAAGATTGTTACTAAGAAGAAGCATGCAGATTGGTTCTTGGACGCGACAGAGGCAAAGAAGCACGGCTTGGCTAACCAGTTGAGAGTGCCAAAGATTCACATAAACGTGACCGTAGATATAGACTTTGAGTAAGGAGGTTGGCATGATAATTCACATTGATTATGTATGGGTTGACGGACTTGATTCTCCGTATATACGTTCTAAGACGCGTATAGCAAATGTCACAGTCAATGAAGAAGGTAAATTTGATGTGCCGCTTCCTGAATGGAATTTTGACGGTTCCTCGACTCATCAAGCTACGACTGAAGACTCTGAAAGAATTTTAGCACCAAAAAGAGTTTACCAGATATCGGACACTCATTACGCTGTCCTTTGTGAGGTCTGTCTGCCCGATGCGGAAAGGACCCCACACCCCACTAATCACAGAGCTAGTTTGGCCCAGAAGATAAGTGAAGTTGGTGACACAGGTTTGTGGCTTGGGTTTGAACAAGAATACTTCATCACTAAGGACGGCAAGAATATCATGTGGCCTGAAGACGGTCTCCCTGTGAACGATTCAAGATACTATTGCCACTCTGGTGGAGCCATTAGAAAAAGAAAGATTGTAAGAGAGCATGCGAATCTCTGTAACTCAGTAGGAATATCTGTCGTCGGTTACAACACTGAGGTCTCGCCCGGGCAGTGGGAATATCAGGTCTTCTGTAATGACGCGCTAAAAGGTGCTGACGATCTTTGGATGAGTCGATATTTGCTCCAGCTCATGTTGGAAACTCACGAATTAGGTGTAGATTGGTCTCCGAAACCTCATCCGGGCTGGAACGGCTCTGGGTGCCACGTAAATTTCTCTACTGAAAAAATGCGAGAAGAAGGTGGAAAAGAGCTTTTTGAATCCATAATGTCGAAAGCAGAATCTTCACACCACTCTGACCTTGAAGGTTACGGAGAAGGTAATCAGGCTAGAATGACAGGCCTTCATGAAACCTCAGACTATAACGTGTTTTCTTACGGTGTCGGGTCTCGTTCAGCCTCAGTTCGCATTCCTACTGGTACAGCTCAATCAGACTGGAAAGGCTATGCCGAAGACCGACGACCTGCTTCTAACTGTGATCCCTATCGGGTTGTAGCAAGCGTTTATGCATTCTCCTCGTAATTTATACTTAGATTCTGCATATTTAGCATAGTAGTTTTAGGGGTCATGTATTATGTCAATTGAAAGAACTTCCTACCTGTTAACGAGGCTCAAGCTTCAATCACTCCATGAAGCCGCCATTAAGGGTGATCTTCTAATCGAAGGGTACTCGCTTAAAAGACTTCTTTTCGAAGAGTTTTCTGGCGATGAAGAGAAAGAGTTAATGGCCAGCCTAAAGCAGGTTGACACTATCCTACAGAAGCTAGGGCAGCAAAGTAAATCAAAAGAGTTTCAAAAGCTTGTCATACAACCGATACTAAAAGCTGATGCGAAAATACCTCGGGACGCCTCTGACCAAAAGGCTGTTGCTGATTTCAGCAGGGCAGTTCAGGACATAGCTGAAGAAGCAGCTAAGGTGATCAGTGTTCTCGGTGCTATGAAGGAAGACATCACTAAGTTAATCGAGAAAGAAGCACCGGACGCCGACCCTAAAAAAACTATTGGCGAAATCTTAGAAGAAAATGATCTAGATGCCGCTAAAGGACTAGAGGCCGCTTATCAAACTCCAGATTGGTTCACAAAGGCTTGGGGCGCTGGCGCAAAGTCAGCTGAAAAAGAAGCTGAAGGCATGTTTGGTAAGATAAAGGGTTTCTTCAAGTCTCTCTTTAAGGGTAAGTCTACAGTAAAGATTAAGCCAGCTAACATCCAAAAGGGCTTGATGTCCATCACTATCGAAGCCCTAGAAGGCTTGAACATAGATGCAGCTCAAAAGCAGCTTATTGGCGCCACAAAAGAGGCTTCCGCTGGTACAACCGATATTACAGGTACTGCCATGGCAGGTGGTGGCGAAGGTGGTGAGGGTGGAGGAGCCACTGAAGAAGAAGTTAAAGAGGTTGAAAAGGCCTCAATGGGCTTCAAGGAGCTTATCGCCGCTCTAGCTGAGTATGATCCTGAGGCTGCACAGAAAAAGATTAAGACGGCTGCAGATAGCGCTGGTGTGAAACCTGATGACCTTAAAAAGATTGTTCAGGAGCCAGAAGCTGTTGATGACATGGCGGAGGAGAACGAAGATCTTGATCCTGAAGCCATTGAGCAAGCCATGGCAGACGCCGCTGAAGAGATGGAAGAAGAAGGCGTTGGGGAAGAAGTCGACGAGGAAGAATCTGATCCGTCTGATGAGATTGAAGCTGCCGCAGATGGCGCTTCTCCAGCCGCAGCTTTAGGGGCTATGTACGATGACTGGACTGGAAGTCTTTCTAAGTCTAGTATGGGTGCGCTTGACGCCAAGAACCGTGGAGCAGATTTAAAGTCAGGCATGGTCGGTGCCGTAGGTACCATAGAAGGTGATCTAGAATCAGCCATACAGCAGGCGGTCGCAGACTGGAGGTCTGAGAATGAAGAAAAGCTTGTTGACTCAGGCAAGTTCGCTGCAGACAATTTTGAGGCTTTGGAAGACTTAGTTCCTGATCTGGCAGTTGCTCTGTTGAAGAGGGGAGACGAAAGCCGTTTCGTGCTTACTGTTCCATACGTTAACCGTTTCGTACATCGCTCTCTTGATAAAATAGCTGGTGAGTGGAATCTCAACTCAAGCTTATCAAGACTAAACGAGTTAGCAGGATTCGCGCCGACATCTCTATTGGAGCAATCATTCGATGATGAAGCAAAGGAAAAAATTGAGCCAGTCCTAGATGCAGCAGCCGCTGAGGTCGCTGCTGAGTTTGAGGCTGACGCTGAGCAGGCTGAAGCGGACTTAGAAGAGCCGGCAAAGCAGATGGGTGGTAAGGTCGACGGCGCTGATTTAGCACTTGGTCTTAAGATGGCTGATGAAGGTGATTCAGAAGATCTATATACAGCATTAGAGGACGGCGAAGCCGACCCAGATAAGGTTGTGGATGTACTGAAGGACTTACCTAAGGATCTCAAAGAGGATGACCCTGAAGATAATCCAGGTGATGTCGAGTCAATAGTCGATAAAGCAGTTTCCGGAGCTGAGGATCCTGAAGAGAATGAGGAAGCTGTTAAAGATGCTCTCGTCACTGCTATAGAAGACTGGGAAGATTCACTAACAGATAGACAGAAGAAGCGGGTTAACGCAAAAGGCCGCTTGGGAGACCTAAAGCAAGGTGTTGAAGATGCGACGCCTCCAGCTGTAGAAGATCCCGTAGATCCTCAGGATGTCGCCAAAGTTGGTGATGACTGGGCAAAAAAGAACAAGATTGATGATCCAAAGAGCCCTCTTGGTAATCCCAAGAACTTTTCTCCAAAAGAAATGCAAAAGCTTATCGATCTCTTTCCAGAGATTGTTGACGAAGTCCAGGGTGAAGAAGGTGAAGAAGGAGAGGGCGCAGAGGAGTTAGCAGACGCTGCAAAAGAATTACTAGACAAATATGAAGAGTTTGAAGAAGAGAACCCCGAAGCGGCAGAAGAAGCGTTAGCAGAACCCGCTGAAGAGCTTGGGGTTGATGCAGCCAAACTAGTCGATTTGTTAGACAATCCAGAAGATCTTGAAGCTGCTGCTGAGGAAGAAGAAGTCAAGCCTGAAGATCTTGCGGCAGCGCTTGAAACCGCTACAGACGAAGTCGCTGAAGGCGGCGATGAAGAAGGTGGTGACGAAGAGATATCTGATGCTGCGCAGGCGTTGCTTGACCAATATGAGGAGCTGGCAGCGGATGATCCAGAGAAAGCATTCGATGCCCTCGAAGGAGCTTCTGAAGAGCTCGATATTGATCCTCCGAAACTCGCTGATTTGCTAGATGATCCAGAAGGTCTCGCTGACGCAGCTAAAGAAGCCGGGGCTGATACTGATGAAGTTGTGGCAGCGTTCGAGACTGCTGAAGAGGAAGTAGCTGAAGCTCAAGAAGAAGGTGATGAAGGCTCTGAGGAACTTGAGTCTGCTCTTGCAGATCTAAAAGCAGCTTACGACGAGTTAGCCGCCGAGGACGAAGAGCTAGCACAGGAATTCTTAGAAGAAATTGCCGATGAGCTGGGTGTCTCGCCAGAAGAAATGGCTGAAATGTTGTCCGACCCAGAGGCGGTGCAAGACGAAATTGAAGAAGATGAAATCGACGTCGACGCGTTCATAGATAGTTTAGGCGCAGCGGAAGAAGAAATATCGGAAGCGGAACCCGGTGAAGGTGGCGATGAAGAAGCTGACCCGGAAGCAGCCGATCCTAGCGATGAGATTGAAGCTGAAATGCAGTCAGATGCGCCTGTAAAGGGAGCAATCGCGACCGCTTTGGATAACTGGATAGATTCTTTAGAGGATGAGGCCAAGGAAGAAATTGATCCAGTCTTTCCATCTTTGCGGGATGCCGTGTTCGGTGCAATAGACAAATCTGGAGACGGTTTACAACAAGCTGTGAAGGATGAGATTGCCGCGTGGCGTGGCGAGCACGAAGAAACCCTAGTAAAAGGTAAGAAGTTTGCCAAGAAGAATTTCCAAAGTCTTGAAGACTTGGCTCCTGAAATGGCCGCAGCTATCCTGAAGAAGAGTGACGAAGCTGTAGGTGTTATGACAAGATCGACTGTAAGAAAAGCGGTACACGGTTATTTAGACCGCAAGTTCTTCGGACAACACGATCTTTTGAATGAAAGATTTGTGAGAAGAATGAACAAATTAGCAGGGCTGCTTTAATATAATAAATGAAATCTAGAATAGAACTATACAACGATGGTATAGGATCTGTCGAATATGTCGAGCACATGGGATCTGATCTGACTATCGTCAACAGCGCGAGAGTATCATTTGGAAAGCATAAAGAAGAGATTGACGAAAAAGACAAGAAGCTTATTAGGTATCTTGTCGAGCATAGGCACACTAGCACTTTTGAGCATAACGTTGTCACCTTTCGTTTTGTGGTTCCTCTGTTTATTAGGAGCCAGCATCATCGTCATAGGACTTGGAGTTACAACGAGATTAGTCGAAGGTATACTGATTTCGATCTAAAGTTTTATGAACCTCAGAAATTTCGAACACAGCATAAGTCTAACAGGCAGTCTTCGAACATAGATTCTGTTGACCCTGTGCTATATCCAGACCTCAGTGATCCAGAGTTCGGTATAACTGCATCGACATGCCTGAAAAAGCACCACAGGGCCTCTTTAGAGCTTTATAACGTAATGCTCTCTAAAGGAGTCTGCAGAGAACAAGCTAGAGGTGTGTTACCTCAGAATCTGTATACTGAGTACTATGGAACGACAAATCTTTCCAACCTCCTAAAATTTATTGACCTCCGTACGCACGAAGGCGCTCAGTGGGAAATACAGCAGGTAGCGAACGCATGCCTTGATATAGCTGAATCCCTCTGGCCAGTCGCAGTAAGCACGTTCAGAGAGCTAACAAAAAACTAAAAGTTTATCTGTCTTTACTTCCATATTTAAAAGTGTAGACGTTTGGTTGGTGAGATTGGTTATGGACTGTGACGCTAAAGAGTCGATCACTAGGCTTAGGCAGCTTAGAGATGAGCTTTGTAAGAAGCAAGTTGACTGGAAGCAGGCATTCGCAGTAAAAGACATGATCGTTTCTCAGCTTAAGGCTATAAAAGAATCTGCATCAGATCCTGATACTAGTAAAGAAGACATTTTAGATAAGATTGATTCGATACTTGTCCTGATTGACCCAGATCGTCAAAAAGAACTAGAGGGGTGACTCCATGTCAGAAAACGGTTGGGCAGAGTATTCAAAGCTGGTACTTAAAGAGCTAGAGACGTTAGCTTCTAGCATTCAATCTCTGAATACAGAGATACAGGATCTTAAGCAAGAAATTGCTAGGATGCGAGAACGCGAAGATAGAGTCGATGAGCTTCGTGCGTGGAAAGAAAAGATAGACGAAGTCGCCTCTCCTACTCAACTCCAAGTCGCCTTGAAAGAGGTCGATGACCTAAAGCAATTCAAGACTAAAGCTGTTACGATTTTTGCAGTCGTTCAATTTGGTATGGCTTTCTTTGCTTGGGCAATGAAGTTTATGTAAAAAGCTCTCTCCGTGCTAATAATACTACATGGCATGGAAACCCCCTAAATCACCTTTTGATTTGTTACAAGAGCGGTATTGGCCGAATGATTGGAAGATACTGATAGTCTGCCTGATGCTGAATCAGACTAGCAGAAAGCAAGTCGAGCCAATGATAGAACACTTCTTCGAGAAGTGGCCAACAGCGCTTGATGCCGCCCAGGCAGACGAAGATGAAATGCGCGAGGTTATCAGAAGCCTTGGGATGTACAACCGCCGTGTTAAGACAATCAAAAACATGTCCAAGCAATATCTTGAAGGCTTTAATAATGCTAAAGACTTGTACGGTTGCGGAAAATACGCTGATGATACATACCGCATCTTTATGAAAGGTGAATGGCGAGAAGTTGAGCCAAATGACCATGCCTTAAACGACTATCACGGATATCTACAAGAGGTGTACAATGCCTGAAGGACCAGAAGTCAAAAAGACGGTAGACGGTTTAAGGCACGCCGTTGAGAACAGAGAAGTGTACAGCCTAACACCAATGACTGGCCGTTATTCCAGGAAAGACTTTCCTGGTTTTGAAGATTTTTGTGATTACTATCCTAGACTGGTCACGGGTGTTGGCTGCAAAGGAAAGTTCATATATTTTCTTTTTGCTAATGGTTCTAGTTTATGGAACACCTTAGGTATGACAGGGTATTGGTCTCAAACAGAAAGAAAACATTCTCGGCTCCGGTTATGGATAAAAGAAGATGGCCAGGAAGAGCGACGTGGTGATCTTCTTTTCTACAACGACATGAGAAACTTTGGGACCTTTAAATACGTCAAGACGTATGAAGAGCTTGAGAAGAAGCTGTCTTCGCTTGGTCCTGATTTGTTGTCCGATCCCCCTAGCTTTCAAGAATTCAAGACGTGTCTGTTAAAAGGTAAACGTGCTGAAAAAACCATTGCTGAAAATATTATGAATCAATCGGTGGTTTCTGGAGTCGGTAACTACCTGAAAGCTGAGATACTTTACGATTGTAAAATATCACCGCACAGAGTATGTAGTGAGCTAAGTGATACAGACCTTGAGAGTATTCTCGAGTCCTCAGTTAGGATATCGAGACTGTCCTATGAATCAGGTGGCGCCACTATAAGAAACTATAGAGACACGTCTGGAGGAAAGGGCGTGTACACGAGAAGGTTTGCAGTATATAATCAGGAGAGTGACCCTCTTGGTAACGAGGTTATTAGAGAAGTCACAAAAGATAAAAGGACAACCCACTGGGTCCCAAGTTTACAGACATAAGGAGAAATCATGGAAAACTTGAAGCTTACTGATAACGCAATATCTCATGTTGCTCAACTTTTACAAGTTGCGATTCTAACAGGGACAGACATTGTCGATAATTTACGTGCGGCTCAATTTGTGCTGAAAGACGGCGCTATCGAAATTTCGCCTGATTACTTTGAGAGCTTCAACGAAAATGTTGAAAGAATGCTTCAGGAAGCAGCAGATCTAAAAGTCACACCAGCAACCATTTCTTTGTCAGATGCTGAAAGTGAAACGACTGATGAGTAATGATAGGCTGGAGGAGATCTTTTCTCTTCGTGAGCAGTTTATGGAAAAGATAAACACTCACATTCCTGGTGCATATCCCGAATGGCCTGTCGATCTTACAAGCAAAAATGATCAGCAAGCCATCCGAGAATTTGCCTTTCGAGGGATGGAGGAATTATTCGAGGCGTTACTTCATTTAAAGAACTGGAAGAACCACAGGACAGGCTGCGGTGATTTTGATAGAGCTGAGTTCTTAGAGGAAATGATAGACGCTTACAAATACTTCACAGCAATCCTGGTCCTTGTAGGGGTTGACAGTGATGAATTCTTCGAGGCCTACAAAAATAAACACAATAAGATATGTTCTCGGCTTGACGGCTAGATTTCATCATACTTAATTGTATGAATGTCCCACCTAGAATAGCAAGAAGAAAAACCAGAGTTCTAAGAGCTGAACTGCAGATGCTTCAGAAATACAAGACTGAAGCTTCTCTTCTTTTGGATGAATACCGACAGGAATACGCTAGCGATATGATCTTCCTTGAAGAGAAATTGTTAGTCATAGATGAAGAGCTTCCTGAGCAGAGTGTAGAAGAGAACGTGGTATCACTAGACTCAGAACATGTTGATCATCGTGAGAAGACAGAAGAATTTAGTCCAGAGGAGGACATACCTGAAGAAAAGAGCAAAGCAGAGATACCTGGTTGGGCAAAAAAGCTCTACAGGAAAATAGCTTTGATTTCTCATCCTGATAGAATGTCAGAAGCGTTTCCAAAAGAAAAACTTAAAAAGATATTTCTAGAAACATCTAACGCTATGAATGAAGGTGACTTTGAGAAATTACTCGGTTTTGCTCTGGAGTTAGGTATAGAAGAGCAGGAAGATGATGTTTCGATGCTTCCACTGCTCAGTAAAAGAGTCGGGGATGTCAAGAAAGAAATACAAGACATAGAGTCGTCTCCTGAATGGCTTTGGGGCGAAGGCTTTGGGATACCAGAAATTAGGATCGGTCTGGCGAGACTGTTTTTCGCAAAGAAGGGTGTAAACCTGAACACAGAGGATTTAACTGCTATAATCCAAGAAATGGAGAACCGCAGTGACCAGCCCCCAGATTAGGACAGGTGATATTGTAACAGTGTCATCTCCGATCAGCGCTTACGATGACAAAGGGCGCCCTTATCGGCTAGACGTTGGACTAAACGCTCTTGTTCTAGACACTAACCAGTACGATTTAACGATATACACTTGCGGAGAAGTCCTGTATTGCCCAACCGATGTCTATTTGAGGAGCACGACGTGAGTCCAGAAGTTCAAAAAGTAATTTTAGAAGCTGCTAGATTGGCAGGCGATCACTTAAAAGGAAAACTACCACCCCACCACATGCACCCCAAGGGAAGAAATTCTTACGCTCATATCTTCGAGAGGATCAAAACAAAGATGGGTAGAAGCTATAAAGACTGCGAAGACTGGGAAGCACCAAGAATACTAGATCTTATTGAATACTATACCAACAACCCTTGCTGAAATACGTGAAAATGAGCTCGATTTGTGATATAATAATCACATACGATACAGGAGTTAGTTTATATGAGTCGTTCTTCTAAGCTGTCGGCACCTGACAGGTTTATTTCCCTTCATTCTCACGATGGCTTTAGTACATTTGATGGCCTCGGATATCCGCAAGAGCATATCGATTTCGTTATTGAAAACGGTATGGACGGTTGGTGTCTAACTAACCACGGCCACATGAATTCTTTCGGCCATGCATTCCTACATGCAGAAAAGATCCTCAAGAGAGGAGGCAACTTCAAGTTTGTACCAGGTTGCGAGATGTATGTCCATCCTGATCTGGATGCCTGGCGTCTAGACATGAAGATTCGTGAGGCAGCCAAGAAGGGAGACACTGAAGCTCTTCGTATTTTGCGCGCAGAGCGTGAAGCCATCGCCACACC
>MDSZ01223025.1_pt1 | contig 34003 bp, 31 predicted proteins | sample 811201 | NCBI WGS metagenome assembly MDSZ01 (sample SAMN05326647, study PRJNA326480) | marine metagenome | isolation source: seawater | place: Indian Ocean: North | collected 2010
GTTGCGGCCACATAGTCTGCAAGGGTGTTAACACCCTCCAAAATCTTAGCTCTCAGTTCTGTTCCATTGTTGATATTAGTTGTCATTTCTTTCCTTTCTTTCAAAGACAGGTATATTATATCATTTTTTGACTTTATGTAAAGTGTTTTTTACTTTAATTTTTGATTATCTGATGTAGGGTAACCGACCTGAGTGGTTACTCTTGCCTTCTCTTTTGAGGGTATAGTGTTCTGGGGTCTATCGAAATCTTGCTCTGTCTTATCATTTCTTAACCCAGGCTCTTCGACATACATATCATTTATTTCTCTAGCTACTTTAAATATGTTTTCATCTATAGTGTCTAAATTACCAAGAACAGAGTACCAACCCTCCATTCTTTCCCTATGTCTTTCAGCCTCTTCTGGTGTGATTGTGTTTGCGCCTTCGAGCTCGGTGAGTTTTGTTTCCATGTCTTTGACCTCGTCTGTCATTTCTGCGGAAATGCCTAGAGCCGCGGTTTGTGACCAGTAAAGGTCTCTATCTGATTTAAGCTTTTGCTGAAAGCCTCTGTCCACTGCTATTCTTGCGTCTTCATCCGACTCCCAATCTTGTGGATCGTATTCGATCGCGTTCCTGTTTTTGATTGGGGCTCCAGTGTTTTTATAAGACGACATGTCAATGTTGTTAGGGTCCCGAGGTCTAGATTTGTAATCGTCTGGCGGATTTAGCGTTGGAATATCCATAGATGTGGGGCCGCCGGGATGTGTATCTAAAGAGTCCGGATCAATTGGCTCTACGCCGTCAGCAGGAAAATCACTATTGGATTGCTGAGCTTTGGATTCAAGCTCTTTCCACTCTCTTGGTGAGAATGCACTTTCCCAATCATGGTGCGGTTCAATTATAAATTGTTTAATCTTACCAAGAGCGCGGCGCCAGTCAAATATACCCTCTTTCAAAAGGGGAGTATTTGTAGCAAACCTTCTCCAACTTTCCATTATTAATTTCATGTCTTTCACTTGTCTGCTCCCTTTGTTGATTTAAGTTCTGTTGTCTTAGATATAACATTTGCAGAGGCGGTGATAGCTTCATCCGCAAGGCCGGATTGTTGCATGCCGCCTGCCATATAGGCATAGGTGTTATCTTGTATTGCTTTTACATTCACAAAAATATCGAATAGAGACTCGTTAAGAAGTTTAGTTACTCTGTTTAGCACAGTCTGGGTGTTCTTTCTACCAACATTGATGGCACCGAAGAAAGCCTTTTCTTGATTAGGCCCAAGAACTCGGTGAGTGCTATAACTGTCCACTTCCGCAACCATGGCCTGGGTTAAGCCAAATTGCTCCGTAGAGAGCCAGCCGCGGGTTTGCTTCAGGGCTACTATCTTTTGTTCTCTACTCATGGCGTTGTAGCGCGATGTGGACTCCTCTGGCGTAAACCAATTGCTTTTTAGGTTTAGTCTCCTCATTCTCTCCTTCTTCTCAGCGGAAACAGAATATAATTTAAGAATACTAATTTTCCCCTTGCCGACAGAGAATTTACCTCCATTATTGGCCAGGACAGCCCTGCGCGCTACTTGACCTGCAATACCCTTGGAGCCTACTACAGCCTTGTTGTCGAGATCATATCTTGGCGCTTGGGACTGGTCGTTGATTTGCCCCATTGTTGCAACAACTATGTCGATAAGGGCCCGGAATTCTGGGCCCTTGCCTCGCATAGGGGAGGTGCCTCTCTTTACATACTCTGGCCGCTCCTCAAAGTCTGGTGATGCCTTTTCTTCGTCGGGCACATCATCATTTGGGTTATAAGGTTTGAAAAATTTATCACTCAACTGTGTCGCCCAGCTTAAGTTTTTTAGAAAAGCATCCACAAACACCTGGTCAAAACGCAACTCTTCAGCTAAAGATTTGTTATATTCTTCCATTTCCTTGGTAAAAGCGAACGCATACTTCTTCTCCATCTCCTCCGGAGAAGGGTCCGCAATGCCGGGTAAAGCATCTATGAAAGCTTGACCTTTTTTCGGAAGCTGAATGCACAGTCTGGAGTGCTTTGAAGATCTAGAAAGTATATCGAAAATGTTGTCTAAAGTGAAATCGAACCTATACCACTTTAAGAAACCATTAACGTCCTGGCCTTCTTTCTCGCCGCCTTCGAATCGTTTCGTTACGGCAACATATCTCATCAAGTCGTGGTCAAACTTGGGGTTTGTGATGTCTCCAACAAGGTCCCTGAAAGAGCCCCCGACGTGTAAACTTCCATCTTGGTACAACTTCAAACTTACAGGCATTGCTGTGCCACCGTCAGCTCTGGAAAGAAAATCCGCAATGGTCCCTGTGTTTGCCTTTACTTGCTCACCTTCCATCAAAACGGCTAAAAACGCCTCAAAGCTAAAGCCAGCAGAAGCAGCGTTAAAGTTCGCTATAATCTTTGTTAGCGTCTTGTAGAAAACCAAGTAAGACAAGGCCGTTGCGATCTGCTGTGCTTCTGAAGTTTTTCCTTCTTCTCCAAACATTGCTTGCATAGCGGCATCAGGATTGTCATAGAAATTAGAAATTAGCTTGATCTTTTCTACAAAATCCTGACCTCTGATATTCTCTAAAAACTGTAAGAGCTTTTTTCTCTCAGGTCCGTCGACTGGTCCACCACCTTCGCGGGTGACGTCAGTCCAGCCTAGCTCTGTTACATCAATCTCTGGGATGGCATCCAGAGTCAAGGTCATAGACTTTCGTTCGTTAAGAAATTGCTCCCTAAGCAGGGCTACTGGGTCTTTGTTTGATTTAAATAATCTACCTTTCTCTACCTCGTACACTTCCTCAATAAGACTGAAGAGGTCACCTATGGTTGAAATAGTGTTTTTGTTTTCATTTATTGACAAATGTTTTTCGTACCACGACATAACAGAACTCCTTTATTAATTAGACAATCTCGTCAGCAATGCCCATTTTTATTGCCTCCTCAGCAGATAGATAGACATCCTTTTGTGTTTTTAAAAGTTTTTTTATTTTTTTCGGCGTTAACTTTGTGTAACTTGCAAGGGTCTCGATATATCTTTCTTGAACCCACTTTATCTCCTCCAGCTCGTTTTCCATGGAGAAGATTGTTCCACCCGAACTGGCCATAACATTGTGCAGCATAATTCTGCAATTTCGGCCGACCTTTCTTTTTCCTGGTGTGCCCGCAGCTAAGATAGGTACTCCGGCGGACATTACCTTGCCGATTCCGATTGTCTCAATATCACAAGTTCTGTTTTTTATCATATCCATAACGTCTAAGATAGAAAACATATCAGACGCTGTTCCGCCGTGAGTCGATACGACCATCGCAATGCTGCGCGCAACTAGAAGCGGATCCTCCTCCACTTCCTCATCAGCCGGCAGCTGAACGAATGAAGAATTTTCAAGATATAAGAGCGCTGCGACGATGTCTGCGCCCTTTTGTTCTGAGATATCCCCGTACAAGCTTATGGTCCTCAGTTCTTGTTCAGGCGCAGCAGGAGGTTGGATGTTGTTTATGATAACAATCTGATTTTCTTTTTCACCTTTTGCTTTCGACTGGTCTTTATTTTTCTTATTCTTCTGCTTCTTCTTTTCCGGTTGGCCGGAAATTCTCTTCACTGTCATCTAAAGTGTCTCCTTGTTTGTTAGATTTTTTGATTTGATCAAGTACGTAATTCAACGTATCAATTACATATTGTTTGCCAAACCCCCAAGTAGGGGTTTTGGTGCTGATGACGTCATTAATAGCGTCTTCTATTGTTTTCTTTATCGTCTCTAGTTTTACTTTCATCTTAACTTAGATACTGCCTCTTCTAATTTTTTCAAAGTTTTCTTTAGGCCTGACCATGAATCGAAAACAAGCATAGACCTATCCTTTTCTGGTATGGCTCCTAATACCACTTCGGTTATGATTTCCATGCTTTTTTGCAGTTCTTCTTCTTGCTCTTCTAGCGGTAGGTTTTTAATTGCACTTAAATAGATAACTGTCTCCAAGTACACCAAAGCCTGTATCAGAGATAAGGACAAAGACAAGTATACCTTCTTTTTGGCACTTCTATGCTCGAAGAAGAAGACTGCCTTTGTGGCAAAAACACCGAGCCAAAAAAATAGCATTGTGTAGATGGCTAATTCACTCATTTATATATGATACCACTTTCTAAAGACCTTGTCAACATAAAAAACCCCAAGTTTAATTAAACTTGGGGTTTTGGCGAGTGATAAATATGCTGTATTATCTTATTTTCCTGTTCTGTTGTTCAGGATTCTTTTCGTTACTCTCTTTAATACTTCTGCGACAATAGCGTCTTTGTGTTCCTGCATAGGAATATCTTCTTCCTCTTCTTCGTCACCCATTGGCATGTCCTCTTCTTCGTCACCCATTGGCATATCTTCTTCTTCGTCACCAAGGCCGGCTTCCATGCCTCCCATAGCAGCCTTCAACCTCTCGCCGAGCTCGATCAAAACCTGAGCCTCTTCTTCAGTCAGGCTCATATCGGCCGCTCCGGGCTCGTCTGCCTCGGGGTCACCGGGCATGTCCTCGGCTGGATCTGGTGCATCTTCTAGGTCGTCTCCTAAATCAGCATCCATCTCCAACTCTTCGTCTTCCTCTTCTTCTTCTAGAACTTCCTCTTCGGAAGAGTAAGCCTCTTCTTGCATCTCGTCATCATCCGCAACCTTTTTCTTGTAAGCAGCACCCATGCCTGCTTCCTGTATGAAGTTGTCAGCGAGAGCGTCGACGTTTGCAAGCTGCATGAACCTGCGAATTGTGTTTTCTGTCAACAATTTGTTATCACTCATTTTATAGTCTCCTTATTTTAAAGTAGCGATCACTCAATAATACAAATATAAATAGTAACTTTTCAAAAGAAAAGTCACATTTTTATTCTTTTGGCTAGTTTATTCAAGGCTTCTTTTTCTATCTGCGATATTCTAACCAAAGATACTCCCAACCTCCTTGAGACTTGTTCTAGTGTCATCTGTCCATTTTTATTGATGGCGCTGTATATGCAATTGTCGTCCTCTGGAAAATCAATCCAACAGCGTGAGATTGGCCCTCCGCAACTAGGACATGTGTTCGGCTTATCGGGACCCGAGGCTTCTGCATCCTTGTTACTCATATTCTTCTGGATCCTCCAATATCATATCGAACAAGTGTTCTCGTTCTGTGTCTGTTAGGCCCAAATCAGAAAAAATTTCTTTTGACTTTTCATAATCTCTTTTTGTTCTTTTTAGTTTTTGCTTACCCATAACCTTTTTCTCTTGTTTTATTTTTTCGACAACCGGCGTCATAAGTGGATCGTTAGATATATACATTTTTAACAAACTTCTAAAAAAGTCGCTCTGCTTAAGGCTGTCATATCGTAATCTTATTTTTAGGCTGGCAGACTCCCACTCGTGACAATAAAATACGAAAGATACTTTTTTGTCTGCCTTCATCTAACTAAGATGTGGGTGCTGCTTTCAACTTGGGACGCGGCTGTTTGTTTTATAAACCTTGCCCTACCCCTGAGTTCTCTTAAACACCTTGCACCTGAATAAGATAGACCAGACTTTATGTTCCTTTCCAGGTTGTTTAACACAGTCTCCACCGGGCCCTTAAAGGGTACGGTTGTTGAAATACCCTCAAGAGACCTAGCCTGGCCTCGCCAGGCTGTTTGTGCTTCCACGCTTGCCATGCCACGATACACCTTTCTTGTCTGGCCCTCTTTCGTCACAATGGTTTCTCCCGGAGATTCAGTCGTTCCCGCGAGCATTGACCCCAACATTGCAAAATCTGCGCCGGCAGCAAGAGCCTTAACAATGTCTCCAGCCTTCTTTATTCCACCATCAGCGATGATGGCTGCTCCAGGTTCTTGTGCACAGTCAAAGACAGATTGAAGGGTTGGTACACCGTGGCCGGTTTGCAGCCGGGTAGAACAAATGGATCCCCCACCAATACCAATCCTAACTGCATCTGCACCCCACTCCGACAATTCAACATAAGCTTCCGCGGTGGCAACGTTACCTGCTATCACTAAAATGTTATTCGAAAACTTATCTTTCAAGAGCTTTATTGCCTTCTCCATTAAAACATGATGACCGTGTGCTACGTCAATACAAAAAATTCGTGCGCCGGCCTCAAAGAGTGTCGATGCGCGGTGGTGGAGATCTCGGGTCGCACCGACGGCTGCAGCGACATGGTTTGCACTTATGCTATTCTCCGATTCAAAATGATCTCTAATGTTTGCAACAATGCTGGCCTGTTCGACAGGAGTGTTGTATCTGTGTACGATACCCATGCCTCCCGCAGAGGTTATTGATATCGCCATCTCCTCTTCTGTAACCGTATCCATTGGGCTGGAAATTACTGGAAGCCTAAAGGTTTGTTTTCCAATTTCGCTGTTCAGTTTCACTTCTGATCTTGACTCAATATCGCTTTTCTGTGGCACCAGCAACACATCATCAAAACTAACACATTCTCTAAATTTTGCCATAATCCTCTCCTTCTTCTTCTTCGAGATCTAATACTTCATTAGAAGTATAACAGGAAGTGCATATCAAGTCAACACTATCCGAGTATTTATCTATATGCCAGTCATCTATATTTTCGCCCGGCTGAGGGTGATAATCACATTTAGAACACTTTACCTGCTTCTTGAATTTCTTCATACTTTTTTTAAAGTGTTTCATAAATTCTTTTTGTTTTTTTCTCTTGATTTTTCTTAAGGCGCTCATCCTACACCCCTGTAGACCCAAGCGCGCCGGCGCCTCTTGATGTTGGAGAATCATAGATCTCGTCATTGTCCACCTCTACTAAAAAGGGAGTACTGATCCTGACAAAGACTCCCTGAGCGATCTTTTGACCTGGCTCGATAGACTGTGTTTCTCTTCCGCAGTTCATTAGGTTCACGAATATCTCCCCCTCGTAACCCTCATCGACTACACATGCGCCGGTGATCAACTGTCTTTTTGCTGCTATGCCAGATTTGTTCATGATCTGCAACATATGACCAGCTGGTACCTGCATCTTAATTCCGGTTTCTAATAAGGCCGATTGTCCCGGGGCCAAAATTGCTGTATAGCCAGACTCTGGCGCGTAGAAAAAATCCATTCCTGCGTCGGTCGGGTGGGCCCTTGCTGGCAATTTTGCCGATTTTCTTGTTTTGTAAACTTTTAACTTCATAAAATTCTCCTTTTTTTCGTTTTTACCTTTTATGCTAAGAGTCTAAACATCTTTCTCATACTAAATGTGGAAAAACCCCACTGCTGGTTGTAATTCAACCTGGCCATGTAGGGCCTGTTAATGTGCACAATATCTTTTGCAGGGTCAACGCCCCAACAGCGGATTGTACTAGTCTCATTGTTATCGTCTATTACTTTCACTACATAGAAGTTCTTTCCATTTTTAGATTTTTTCAATTTACATTCCCTAGGAATAAACCACGTCACACCCAACTCTTTGTCAAACTCTGAAATTGGGGGAATATATAATTCGTCAAGCTTCTCTCTCACCGAAGGCGTGATTACTGAGGAGATTGGGAACACTCCTGTTAAATTGACCAAGTATTCCAACTTTTCTTCTTCTGAAAAATCCCCTTCTTGTTCATATCGGGAGATGTTATCCTCTAGATTTTTTAGCTTTCTGGGCCTGTCCACAACGCATGCTGACCAAAAATGTTTGAGACCAGTGAACCTCTCATCGACAAGGTCATTCAAGGCCTGGGCTCTACAGAGGGCATCCAAGGATTTTTTATTAAGCTTAGAGTATTTTATCTCTTCGTGAAACAAGAAGTCCTCTATACTCTCAAATGGCCGATGTTCAATTATTTGTTGAATTGCCACATCGCCCAAGCCTTTGATTGATGTTAGTGGCTGAATTAGCGTTTTATTGTCCTCGCTGATTTCCCAATACACACCTGAAGTATTTACGTTAAGTGGCTCTACTCTGTAGCCCATCGACTTCGCGGTAGATATTGCTCTCTCTTTTCTAGTTTCGGGCTCCTTATCTAAGAAGGCTGCTAACCACTCAGCCGGATAGTAATTAAGAAGATAAGCACACTGATAAGATAGTACACAATAGGATACAGCGTGTGATTTGTTAAAACCATACCCCGAAAAATACTCAAAAGTTTCCCATAGTTCTCTTGCCTCATATTCTTTCATTCCTTTCTCTAGGCAACCCTTTTTAAATTTGTCGAAGATTTTATCCTTCTCTATCTGCACAGAGCCTGTGCCTTTTTTCGTTAAGAGTTTTCTTAATTTGTTTCCCTCATCAAGGGAAAGATCCTTTCCCAACTTGTGCGCCAGCATCGCGATTTGTTCCTGAAAGATAAGAAAACCATACGTTTCTTCCGTTATTTGTTTTACCGATTCATTTAGATACTCTACTTCGTCGGGATGCTGCTTTGCTCCAATATACTTCTTGTCAACATTTGCTGAAAGTGGACCAGGTCGATAAATAGAAGTTATTGCCGCCAAGTCGATTATGTTGTTTGGTTTTGCATTTTTACAAAACGCCTGGGCGCCGGATTCTGTGAATTGAAATATCCCCGCCCACTTTCCAGCATGAAATATATTTGTCCAAACGTCCTCATCATTCAAGTTAATTTTTTCTGGATGTAGATGTTCATCATAAAAGTTTTTAATGTCCGAGAATTCCGGGTTCGGGATCCCGTGATGTCTTTGCAGGATTCTATGAATCGCACCTTCAAGCATCCGAAGTGATGCTAGGCCGAGGATGTCGAATTTAATAAAACCCATGGGCTCTAAATGACGAACATTCATCCCCTCTGACCATGGAGTCTGCCTCACTCCGCCTGAATTAATTAGAGGCATCCATTGGTCCAAATCTTCCCCCACGACGACTCCGCCGGCGTGTCTGGAAGCTGACCGGGTTTGACCATATAATTTTTCCACGTGAGTCTTTATTTGCGGGTACTTACCCAAGAACTCTTGAAGCGATTCAGAGAATTCCATCAACTCTTCAAAAGTTGGGGAATAAACACCCGCAGTTATACCGTGCTTAGCCTTTGCCCTAGGTGTGGCTTCGAAAACCATTTTGCTAGTTACGTTATTGACTTCTGTAAATTCGATTCCATAAAACTTTGATATATCTTTGATCAAGGATCTAAGCTGCAGGGTGTTCCAGTTTGTGATTGGTACCACCGAGTTATCACCCCACTGGTCAATCAACTCTTCTTTCAAAGACATTGGGTCTGAAACATCATAGTCAATGTCTGGATATCCCGATCCACCTTTTGTCAAAAACCTCTCAAACTGAAGGCCGTACTTAATAGGGTCTACTTGTGTGATGTTTAAAACATAAGCCACCAGTGATCCAGCTGCAGAACCGCGACCGGCGCCGACCAGCTGGCGTTCAATAGCAACATCCGCTATTGACTTCATCGTCAAGAAATACTTTGAGAAACCTCTGTCTTCAATTACATCGACCTCTTGCCTAAGTCTATTCACGTACTCACTTTTTTCGTGTAAACCAAGATTTCGTAACCCCTCAACACAAAGCGCCGCGAGAGTCTGACCCGGTGTTGAACCTTCTGGCACAACAAAGTCCGGCAACCTAACCTTATTATCAGGCAAAAAAGATTCGATCCTTTCGTGTGCGATTTGATACGTGTTGGTAATTGACTCAAGAATCATCTTGTCGTCATATTGAACCCCACACATTTCAGAATACTTTTTATATGATTCAAACATCTGATCTCCATTTTTTGGATATAATTCATACCCAACTTCTTCGACTGACGTTGGCAGCTCGTCTGAAAGGTAGTCTGGTTTACCTTTTCCTAACCATCCCAAGCGCTTGTAAAGTTCTCTGTCTTTCCATACTGACTCATTGTAATAATGACTGTCCGCTGTTGAGATCAGTTGAATTCCGAACTCGTGATGCATTTGAATTATATATTCATTTAATTCGTGTTGCTCTGGCACGTTGTTCCATTGCAGTTCGCCGTACCACCTGTCTCCAAAAATAGATTGCATTTTTTGTGTAGTCTTTCTCATGGCTGACAAGACCGCATCGGGTCCGGAATCCTTGTTTTCCCAAAGATTCCCAGCGTAAACACCACCCAAACAAGCAGAGGCTGCGATGACACCCTCGTTGTGCTTCTTAAGCATAGCGTAATCTACTCTAGGATAGCGATAGAAATTATCTCCCGTATAAGATCTTGAAATCATTTTAAAAATATTCTGAAGGCCTGTCTGATTTTGGGCTAGCAAAATTAAATGTCTTCTGCGGTTTAAAACCGACTTCATCTTCTTTTTTGATTCCTCATTTTCAACTGTTGTTCCCGAGTTGTTAGCTAAGTACTCTGATTTGTTCTTTGCTGCGGCCCTAACCTCCTCATACTCTTTCTTCCACTTTTCAACGGATGGGATGAAGTACGCCTCACAGCCGAAGATAGGCTTAAAGTTTTTACCCTCTTTGTGCATCTTCTTTGCATGCAACACTTGGTACGCTAGGCCGTTTGCATTGCCGTGGTCTGTCAACGCTAGTGCGTTCATGCCGTTATCATAGGCAAAGTCCATGTGTTCCTGTGGGTACCCAAGTGCGTCGAACGGTGAGCCGGCGACCGAATGAGCATGCAGCCCCACAAATGGAATAGAACTAACTACTCTGTCTTGTGTTTTCTCTGTTTTCATTTTCATCTTTCATAAAGTACGGCCTCATGAATTGCTTAGAGGGCCTATCTAAAATTAAATCTGAAGCATAGAATTTTTCTAAACTCTCCCAATGCTCCAAGTCATAGTATTCTTCAACTTCTATTTTTTTATCTACATCTATTATATCAAGATTAAAGATTTTGTCAAGACTAAAGTTTCTGCTTGACCATCTTTCTTCGAGAGGTAAGGCCCGACTTCCTCCCGTGCACTGGTTTTTCATGTGCCACTTAAATTTGGGCCAGTCCTCAGGAAAAAAAGTAAAACCTAAATACTTATTTTGCCTTACAGTCTTGCCCTCGTGGGAGAGGAAAAATGACTCCGGGCCTCGTATTGCGTCTCTGTGTTTTTTCACGATCTTGCTCTGATATATTCCGTAGGGGAATGATACATAATATTTTGTTGGCGTTACCCACTTACTTAATTTTGATGACACAATGAACGCTGTCAAGGCGCCGTGCAATATAGACCACCCAAGACTATCTCTCTTGTCTCTATCTTTTTGAGATATCGGAGTGTAAAATATTGGTACCCATTTTTCATGATAATCTTTTCTTTTCACAAAGTTTTTTTCTTCAAAATATTTCGGACTCATAACGTAGTCGCCAACCCTCCTTTTAACTAAAGGCGCAACGTCATCATCGCAAACTAACCAAATACTATCGCAGCCGGCAAGAGCGCATTCTAAAACGGAGCGCTCGATGGCCAACATGCCCTGCCTTAAGGGCTGCAAATAGTCAGGCCAAGGAAAGTCAAAACTTTGACTTTTGCCAGCCAAAGGAATTATCCCTACAAGATTCCTACCTTTCGGTGACGGCTGCATTTATTGTCTCCTTCAGACTATTTTTTAAAAATATAATGTTTTTTGAATCTGCGTATCTAATGTTGTTAATCTCGTATACAAGCCTTCTGACATGTTTTACTTTTGGTTTTTTATATTTGACTTTTCCAGTCTTATGATAACCATTCAAAGCTCCGAGGACGTTTTGATCAGCAAGAGCGCGCTCAATCACGAATCTCGCCATAGTATCTGAATAATCAAAAGAATTTAATTGCTCCTGGGTTAAAAGCGACTCCGTAACACAATCTGTTACATAATTTGCTCCGGCAATTCGATCTGAAGAGTAAAAGTGCATCTCTCTGATAAATTGATTTTTAGATTTTACAGATTTAATACTTGCTTTGCGGGACCCAAGAGACGACAACTCGAAATCATCAAGTACCAAGAAGCCTTTTTCTAAAACCTGCTCGGGTATCAGATCCAAATCTACGTCCGATGCCTCAAATATCTCACACTTATCGAATGTATATTCGCTTGTCAGTCCATTTTTCCTAATCTTTAAAGACCCATCACTACGAACGTCGATGCGGCCATGATCAGCAAGGTCGATTAACTTACCCAACATGCCCATCATAAAAAACAGTCTAGACCAAGCAACAGGCTCAACAGTGAAACCAAAGATGGGCGTAGCCAGGCGCCTGTAGAACATGGGTGGGTCTTTTCTAGTAGAAATAAATGTCACCTGCTTTGCAAAAGCATAGAACAATGCTTCTAATGACGACCCAATTACGATATCGCCTAAATGCATAACTTTATCAAAAACACATCCTATGATATCTCCAACTTGTCCTTGACGGGAACATGTTCGCAGCTTTGTATCCTCGGCCGGCTGGCAAAATTTGGATAAGACCTAAGTCTCCGACCCCGGCGTCTCGATCGATGGCCGCTTGCTCCTCATCCGCTTGTCTGCCGTTTATACAGGCTGCTTCCTCGATTGCTGCCTCGACGGTTTCAGATATCTGTTGCGCGTTCTGACCACCAAAGCCATCTAGGCCAGTAGTGTGCACGGCGCCAAAGTCAATAAGAGGTTGATAGCTATTTCTGTTTGCTCTGGAGCCCACTATAAACACCATACCTCCGGCATGTGCCATGGCACGGGCAGCGTCATGGTTGGTCCATTCAGTCCCCTGTGCTAATTCATCCCCCAATATTACAACAATCCTATGAGTGTACTGGCTGAGATCTACCTCCCAAGAGTCTTCATTACCTTGAATAGCTGCGGCGGGGCGTGAAGTGCTCCAGAGGATGTTTTCTGGTTGGCCGTCTTGGTCCCAATCTATCAAGTCATCCGTGAAGAACCTACCTATTGCATCGAGAGTGTTTTCTGTGGCGCCGCCTTGGTTAATTGTCCCGGCCTGCAAATTCAACCTTAGCGTGTTGACGGCGTTAGACATGTCTTCGATTGGTACCTGTGGTGGGTCCTCCACTCCGGGAACACAATCATCCCCAGGATAAAACAAATAAGGGTCAGACATATCATCATTCCCCACCACGGCCAACATATAACAGACGTCCTCTATTCCTGCGTTGAATAGGCGTTGAACTGAATCTCTTGTTGCTGTGAACGCAGCATTTAATTCTTGTTCGTCCATCGACCCAGATACATCTACAACCATCATTACGGCGACGCTGCCTTGCTCGAAATCTTCGTCGGCGATGCCATCGCAGTCATTGTCTTCTTCGTCACACCTTTCCACACCTGGGCGGATCTCCTGTAGGCATTCGTAATAACCTTTAGCTATTTCACCTTCCTCGTCTCTGCCGTTTTCACAAAATGATATGCCCAGCCTGCACTCACCTCCGATGTACTGTGGCCCGTCTTCTCTGCGTTCGTAAACATTTATTTGGCCGGTCAACAAATCGGTTGAGCACAGTTTTGTCAAAGGGCCGCCAAGGGGTCCTTCGTCGATAGAGAGATCGCAGTCGTCATCAACGCCATTACAGGTTTCTGGCTGGGGAACATAATCTGGATGTTCGCAGTTACAATCACCCTCTGGAAAATCTTCGTCAACAAGACCGTCACAATCATTGTCCTCGAAGTCGCAAAGTTCCCGGGGCACTGGGCCGCAGGTGCCACATACGTTTAAAAGGTTTTCGTCGGTATTGCCGTCGCAGTCATTATCTTCGTCGTCGCAGACTTCTAGCGGGACTTCTCCGCAGTGTCCGCATGCGTTTAAGACCTGCTCATCAACAAGTGAATCACAATCATTGTCGATGGAGTCACAAGACTCTTCCGCCGGAAGAACTTGGTTTTGACAAGGGCCATATGTATATTGCTCAATTACACCAGCATCAGTTTGAAATTGCACCGATTCGCACAGCGAGACGCCACTTCTACATGCTCCGTGTTTGTCTGAGCCGCGGGGGCCAGTGTAACAAAATCTGGATAACACCTGATTCTGTGAATCAGGCGCCTCGTTGACTCTGCCGTCACAGTCATTATCTAGATCATCGCAAACCTCTTGCCTTGGGAAATAAACAGGTGTACACTGGGTCCAATAATAATCCATGCATGTTTTTTCTCCAACTGCACAAGGGCCTACGAGGCCTGGGATTTCGCAATTTTCCCTCAGGCCCCAGCGAGGGCAAACCGTGGGGGGTGGCGATGCATCGACAGTTGAATCAAATCTGGTTCTTGCGTCCACAATGTAAATAAACTGATCAGCCGGCGAGATAAGGGAAGTGTCAGGTGGGGCCTCTAACCTAGAATCTGACAACTGCCGAAACGTTCCTCCGGAGTCCGCTAGTGAGCGGGCGCTTTTGCTAGTGGTGTCTTCACAACTAACCAAAAAAGCAAGCGACATTATTGTGTAAATTTTGTATTTCATTCCATCTTATTCTTTCTCATGTAGGAGTTAACAGATTCGGGAAAATATTCTTTTGCTATAGCCAAACATGCTTTAGCCACCTTCTGAATCTCCCACTGAGCTCCTTCGTGTATACGCAGGTTCACAAATTTTAAAAGATTATGAAGGTTTACAGTTCCGTAATATTGCGTATATAAATTCTGAGGTAATACGCCTCTCGCCTGTTCCCTGCAAACTCCCTTTTCTAGAAGAGAGTTGTAAAGATTTAAACTCTTAATGTTGTGCATTCGGACCGCTTCTGACGCATGATAAGCAGGGACAGGAACCATGCGCGTTGTAGCATCGTTCATGTCTGGGTTGATTAGGGTCTCACTGCTTGCCTGTCTATTAGATTTGTGCTGAGTTCTGAATTTTTTAGGTTCGTAAAACCGAAGATCTACATCCGTATACCTTCTGCTTATCTCGTTATAAGCCCACGTCCTGTGTCGATGATGTTGGCTTCTAATAAACAAAGGCACTGTAAATCTTAGTGTGATCGCACAATGCTCAAATGGGCTAGTGTGGTTATGTTTCATAAGATAGTTGATAAGATTGATATCTTTCTCATCCAAGTTTTGTTTTTCTACCCCGAAACTAACCCGAGCGGCGTTGACCACAGTTAGGTCACTACCCATGTGAGATACATATTCTACCGCCCCAACGTTATCCTCAAACAAATCAACCTTCATTGATCCCTCGCAATGAACCAAGTACGTAATTTTCCAAAATTAGAAAATACTTTTTGCCCTGGATGTCGACCTCTTCTATCATGGATTTGTCAACCACAATAAGGGGACTTTTTGTCAAGTCCGCCCTGAGAGACCTAAGAGCAGGGCAACAGTCTTTTGACACATCCAGAACTGTTGCAACGATATGTCTCTGAGTTTCTGGTTTGTAGTCTTCTGGCAAGAGAACTCCTGATGTACTCTTTTCTTTTTCAGGGTGTGGCACTATAGTTAAGTGCCTGTTCATGGGTCGGAGCACTGGTGCTATGTGTTTAGACACTGCCAAGACCTCCTACTGATTTGCGACACTTTCCTACATAATCCGCTAGAAGATCCATGTCTATCTCTGATTTATAGAGACGGTAAGCTTTCACCGCCAGGCGCATTTCTTCTTTTGTTAGCCACCCATTTTCATTGTATGATTCCCGTAGGTCCTTTCTCTGCTCCTTAAAAGGCTCCATTGCCTCCTCCAAAGCTACAAAAGTTTTAATATAATTCGAAAGATGCTCTTCTTTCGAGATTGTGTTTTTTTCTAGGTTCATTTGTCTTTTCCTTTCTTGAGCCTTAATAAGATTATAACCTATTTAATAGATAAAATCAAGCATTTTTAAACAAATTTTACTTCGCAGCTACCACCGCTGCAAGCGACTTCGCCTTTCAAGTCTGTATTGTCTTCTTCCTCTTTTACTTTTGTAAGATCTATCTCCTTCAGGTAACCCATCATGACTTCATAGGTCTCCTTGGAACAATCTTCAAAGGGTGCTTGAGTATAAGTACCTCCGTCGTAGGGTAATACGGACAAGCCATTATAACTATTTCGATTATCCCACATCCACTCACCGACGTCAAGCCACTCTGCATCTTTAATAGAAATTGTCGCAGATATGTTGTGAGTATTTTGCCCCTTTCTAAAGCCTGGCTTTACCCACTGATCTGTCACTAGCTTGACTCTCTTAAGTAACTGCAGTGCGGATTCTTCTCGTGTTGTGGCTCCGTCTGGTGCTTTTTGCGGAATCGATATGACTGCAGTGGTGTGTGGGCTAAAATATTCATCTTCTATCAACTCGGGATAATTACTCTCCAAATACGAGTATAACGGCTCATTTTTTCCTATTCGAAGCCTACGAATATAGAAATCACTGTGCCAAGCATGGATACCCGAAGAAGTTCCCAAAGTCAAACTGGTCGTGCCGGCTGGCTTTACACACGTTGTGCGAGCAGCTGGATTGATTCCCAGGAGTTTTGCGGTGCGCACGTTTTCCTCTTTCACCTTTGCGGCAGCTTCCTTCATATCAAGCTTCAACACGTTCCCTGAAGCGATGCCAGTCATAGAAACGCCTATAAGGCAGTCTTTTTCTGTTGTCCTTCTCCAAACATCCCTTAAATAGTGAAAATCTGTATAACTAGCTTGTAAGGTTCCTATGAATGAAGCTGCGCGTACGCGGTCGTTAAGGTCCTCTTGATCTTGTACATTGGAAACGTTAACTTCCGTTAAGTTGCAAAACTGATATGGCCGAAGTCCGATTTCACAGCATGGGTTTGTACCCCAATCTTTGTCGTTTGAGAAATAGAACCCTGGTTCGCCGGCCCCTGAGGCCTTGACTCTATCCCAGAGTTTCATAAAATACTCTCTTTTTATCTTGTGCCTCAAGAGAACCACGGAGTTGTTGGCGCGGCCGCGTTGAGGGTTAGTTTCCCACCAGTTGCCTGTTTTTGCTGCTAGCATGTCTTCATCGTCTGCAGAAAAAAGCGATATAAGGGCTGCGCGGCGGATACCGCCGGCGAGGACAGCATCCGCAATATGGCAAATCATGTCGTGCACTTCTATCGGAGATAGCTTATCCCCGTTTTCTTTCTGAGAAAGAAGACCTTCAAGTTTAACCAGGCACTCTCTTAGTGGTTGAGGTCCGGGAGCCTTGCCGCCTGAAGTTATTAATGCTGCGCCTTTCGCGCGTATGTCAGAATAATCAAATCTTAACCTTGAGCCTCCATTAAAATAAGTTCTAACGAGAGCCTTCACTGCGTCGGCCCAACCCTCTATAGAATCATTAATCAAAAACCTTCTAGTCCTCTTGGGGTTTGGTTTTGTGATCTCGGGCAACCTTTCAACATGATGTTTTTGTACGCTGTATCCCACTCCTGTGCCTCCCAGCAGCAAAAACATTGCTTCCCCAAAACATCTCCAATCATCAGCTGGCATGAAAGCGCAATTAAATATCCTATTTGGGGCGACCTCGATTGGCTTGCCGCCAAACTGCATCGATCGCATTGAGGGCAAAACTTTTTTATCATAAACAAACTTATAGGCTCTTCGAATTTGCAGCTCCAGGCTAGGGAACTTCTTTATATGCATATTCATATTGCGGCTTGTTAGTTCTTCCCATGTTTCGCGGCGCTGATGTTGCTCCAAGTACCTTGCATACTTCATATGCACTGTTATTTCTGATAAAATCTGATTTGACAATTCCATTTCTATTTTTCTCCTTTTTTACTTCTAGTCTTATATAAAGCGTATTTTTCTTTTAGATTCTCTAATCTCTCTTTGGAAGATTTTTGTATAATATCATTAACACTTTCTCCCGTTGGGCTAAGCACTTTTATACTAACATTGCTTGTATCCATGAAAATAGGATAAACCAGTCCATCCGGACCGTTTCTATTCTTTGCGACAAAGATACGCCCGGTGTTAGTATTTTTATCCTCGACTGTTCTAGAAACAGTAAAGATGAGGTCTGCTACAAAGCATTTGTTGAATGCCTCGGAAATTGATTCCATTGTGATCACTTCTGCATTCAACCCAGATCTGTTGGTTTGTGAAGCTGTCCAGACCGGACATTCACAGATTTGAGCTATCCCTCGAAGCTCTTCGTAAATAGTTTCGAGTTGATGTCTTTTCTCATCTTTTCTTGAGTTTTCTGGCTTAATCAAATCTCCATAGTCCACGATAATCATGTCAGGTATAAAATCGCGCCTTTTAAGTTTCTCAACGTGATTTTTTATTGTTTGTATACTAGCTGATCTTGTGGGGTATTCCTTCACGATCAGTTTGCCTTCAATTTCTTTTATCTCATCATAAATTTTCTCTTTGAAAAAAGGCAAATTTTTAAGCGCGACGCCAGTGATTGCTGAGTCATATCTTCCTGCTACCACCGTATCTGCAAGCTCTAAAGTGTAATGCAGAACATTCTTACCCTCCTTTAAACATTGAGCGCCGAGGTGCACTAGAACCATAGACTTCCCTGCTCCAGTGGGCGCAACAACAACCCCCAACTCACCCTTACCTAAGCCACCTTTTGAAATCTCATCAATATCTGGCCATCCGGTTGTTATTGGAGCGCGATGTTTTTTTATAAATCTTTTTTCAAAGTCTGCCAAATAGTCATATCCAAGCGTGTTATCTGAGCCTAGTTTCAGGGCATTATCTATCACTTTTGAAACCTCGTCGAACGACGAAGACTTGATTAGTTCTACCGATTTTATTAGAGCTTCTTTTAGTTTCTGTTTTTTGCAAAAATCTAGAGCGGTGTCCTTAATGTAACTGGCTGAAGCTGGCTCCTTACCGTTAGCTAAACACCGGGCGTAATATTCTCTTATCCTAACTTTTACAGATTCCGGCTCGGTGTCAAGACCAGTACGAATAATGGAGCGCATAATATTTGATGTGGGGTGCACTTCATATTTTTTTCTATATTCTTTAATCTTTCGGACAAAAACCCTCAAGTGCTTGAGTTCTAAAAAGTTAAGATCCAAGACCTCAAACATCTGATCCGCGAACGGTCTATCATTTAAGATCATGTGGCACAAGTCTTCTTGAAATGATTTTCCAAATTTAGAAAAGCTTGAATCTTGGTTCATGCAAAAGGGTCCTTATTCTTTGTATAATATCAGTTTTTTATTTTCTGAAAGAAGAGATAACACTATTAAATCTTTGTTCAAGATCTGTCACCGACACTGTCAACACACCATCCTGAAGCATCAATTTTCTCATCTCTGTTTGGTTATATAGGGGTTTATAGTGCTCAAATGTTTCATCAATACGCTTCTTCATCTGTGGGGATAGCATCGGTGACGATAATTGCATTATGTTATAATTATTTTCTATCAAAGAAGCGTTCTCCAAAATGTTTTGGAAAAGTTTTTGCTTGTTTTCTGGCTTCTTACACTCTTCCAGAACCTCTCCCAGGAAACGTGTAGAGCTTTCCTTCAAAAAGGGAAATCTTTTTGCCACTGTACTTAGTCCAACACGAGGAACACCTGGCAAGTTATCACTTGCGTCTCCCACGATTGCCCGTGCGAGAGCAAAATTATTTGGGTGAATGTTGAACTTTTCAACAATGTCGTTTTTGTTTAAAAACTCCTTTTGTATTGGGCGATGCAAGACTGTTTTATCGTCAAGAATTTGGATGAAATCTTTGTCAGCTGAAACGATAACTTTTTGCCATTCGTTAAAAATAGAGTTATTCTTAATGTATGAGATCACATCGTCAGCTTCTACTAGGTTTTCCATGAATTGAATAATGGGAGTCTGGTTGAAATATTCTATCACTCTCATCTGCTGCCAGACCTTGTTGTCAACAATATCAGATTCATCCATACCAACCTGGGACCAATTTGTCCTAGGTGGCTTTCTTCCTCCCTTATAGGCTTTATTCATAGTGCGGCGCTTTTTAGAGCCGCCTTTGCCGTCCCACACCAAAACCATTAAATCTGGCTTGATTTCTCTAGTTAGCTTGTTTAAAATGTTAATAAACGTGCGAATACCCCCGATCGGGGATCCGTTTGGGTTCTTGCTAGGGTCCACTATGTATCCGCGGATAAATTGGTTGTAGGCGTCTACAATCATCATTCTTTTCATTATACTCTCCAAATAAAAAGCCCGGTGAAGAACCGGGCTAAGTTAGGACTCATTCTACTGGCGGACTTTCGTCCGCATCATAGAAATCATCTGCTTTGCCTTCTCTATTCTTGAATTTCATAATAACATCTTCTTCGATAATAGTCAAGACACTTTCTCTAAATTTCTCATTCTCTAATTTAGTAATCCATTGCTTGCGCTGGAACTTTTCTTTAGAGCCATCATTGTGAATTAGCGTAAACCAGGCCCCAGATTGTTCAAGCCTTTCGGAAATTTGGATTGCGTCGAACCAACTTTCCTCATCCTGAACCCCTACGGAATCATCCCCCCACAGGATCTTGAAGTTACAGGTGCGGCCATGGGTCCCAAAACGAGACTTCTCCAACTTTACCTTTACTTCAGATCCGATGCGGAAGCCGTTGTCATCGACGATGAAACTAGCTTTGGCTCTTCTTGCTGTGAGCCACACACGAAGCGAATAAGCATAAATCATAGCTTTTCCACCGGGTGTCGTGTATGGTTCAGTCATAGCCTGTGCAGGCGTTCTTGCTCCTAAGTTCGTCTTCAATTGATTGAGGACTAGAAAGGTAGCGTTCGCGTCTGCAATAGGAATGGTCAACTTGGACATTCCCTTGGCCAGAATTCTAGGCTTTACGGCCATGGACGACTGAGGGTTGAAATCCCCTTCTACGTCAGAAATTGAAGGAGTCAGAGCCAGCGAATCCCAAATAAAAAGCCACTTGTTGCCAGTGGCTAATAATTCTTCGATTGTCTCCAAAACGAACTCAACAGATGCTGCTTGGACATACATTAATCTATCTAAGTCGCAGCCAGCGCGTTCCATAAAAGAGGGGTCGATAGCAGACTCTGAATCAAAATAAACTACGTCAATGCCCATCTTCTGAGCGTTTCCGGCAATTTGCGCGGCCAAAAATGACTTGCCAGTGCCAGGCAGGCCAGCAATCTCCGAAATTTTACCCACAGGAATGCCTGCGTGTTTGCCCTTGCAGATGATGGCGTCAAGCCATCGTGAACCAGTGGGAATCCACTCGTTCACCTCTGTTGGGTTGTTGTTCTGTAGAGAATGGGCCACCTCTCTTCCTGCTTTCTTATTGATAATACCTCGAATAGAAGCAATATCTAAAGCGCCCTTTTTTAACTTAGTTACTTTTGGCATTATTCCACCTTACTGATTCAACAAATCATTAAAGGCTGCTTCGACCGAATCCGTTGCCTTCGTGGCTTCTGAGTCGGCGCCGAATTTCACAACTTCGTTGCCTCCAGATTCTCCTGCTAAAAACTGGTCCATGATTGACTGAACTTCTTCAGTCGATTTTCTTTCAAAGATTTCTTCGAAATTTGGGATTGTCTCTAGCAATTCCGCGCAGCGCTCGTCTCCGCCTACGGCATCGTCACACAAGGGAGTCTTTCTCGGCCTAGGCCGGATGTCGGTACGTGGAAACGAAGCCCCTGGCAGCTTACCATACATGAGCTTGAGATCGTTTCCAGTCTCTGGGTCTGTGATATCTCCATAATCTGGGTCTAAAACAATTGTTAGAAGCTTTTCGTAGGCCATTTTGCCATAACCCCAAACTCTGATTCCCTGATCTTCTTCCCCTCTTACTAGAACCGGCGAGAAAAATCTTTGTTTAGCAAAGAGTTCCTTTGCCTGCTTTTTACTGTCCTCCGTCCCTTCATTCCAGAGCTGATTCGCGAAGTTACACGCTGGACAATCATCCCCAAAATTTCTCTTAGGGCAAAGAAATGACTGACCACCTACTCCATAATGAAAATATTTTTCCTTGAATGGGTCTCCATCGGGCGTAGAAACAATACGAATATTGCTTTCGCCATCCTCGGGGCGCCAGAAATTCTTTTTTCCGTCTCCCTTTCCATTAAGTTTATCGAGCTTTGCTCGCATTGCGTCTAAATTAAGTGCCATTATAATACCTCCTATTGGTTTGTTGTTTTTTTGCACACTCTCGGCTATAGCAGGTCGGCAGATATCCCGACCAACTGTTTATATATTATCTTATTTCGTTTCCTGTGTCAACAGGTAAATTTTGAATTTTTGGAGAAAAATATTCCACATAGATATAGTCATCTTCGTACTTCGTTGGATATATGCCAAAGGATACATTTACATCTTTTGATATTCTTTTCTTGATTTTATCAGTTATGGTTCTAAATAAATTTTCTTCATTCTTTAATTTTTCCTCGTTTATACCCAAATAATAAACTATTGACACTTCTTGGTCAAAGGGGAAAAACATAACATCTTCATCGTTCATAGATCCTATTCCGATTGTAGAAATTCTACAAGATTCTTTCCTCGGGGAAAAAGTAGACATAATTGGTTTAGAGTTCTTAAAAACATCTAACATGTAATATGTACTTGTGAGAATATTATTTAGCTGATCGTAATATTCCACTACGTTTGTTGGGCCTGCTGCAACTTCTAGAGAAGGGTTGTACACCATGCAGATGTTCTCGAATAAACCTGACCGTGAGAAGTTTTGCATGATATTTCTTACAGACCTTTCATGCAACCTGTCACTTTCCGATAAAACCTCTATCTCTGGGCACACATAAACGATGTCCATCTTTACGCCTTTTTTATGCAAAGTTTCTAGGGCCCTGAGTGTTATTCCCGTGCTGGATGAGGCTCCACACAAGAATACGCTACAAGATCTCTCGATTTTCAAGATCCATTTATTTAAGTCAGACATGTTCATATCTTCATATTCTTCAGGGCCCTGGAGGAGCGGAAGCGAAAACCTATATTTTGTTGTTCTTTTGGGGGAAGGTAGAATTTGATATACTTGATAATTTTTATTTTTATTTAACTGCTGGACTATTTGGCATCCCGCGGGGCCTATGCCTAATAAGTTTTTCAAACTTGCATCTCCTTCATATTTCCAAAATTTTTACCCAACTTAATTGTGCTGCTGTACTTGCCAAATCTAGTCTCCTCAAAAGTGTCTTTTACTTCTCTAACTAAATTTACATCCTCTTTGCAAAAGTCTAAGACCACGGAATCGTGCAACACGAAGGCGACCTTAGATCTATAATCCTTCAAAAGTCTCATTATTTTATATACGTTTTCCAATACTATATCAGAAGTCGTTGATTGAATCAAGTAATTTAATGCTTTTCTTTTTTCTACTGGAATTTCTCTTCCAAATGGGGTTCTTATCTTTTCTCCGTCGTAATATTTTTCATAAATCTGCTTGTTATAGATTTTTTCAAAGTATTCATTTTTTGCATGCGGATTGTAAAGCCACGCAAAAAATTGCTCTTTTACTTGGTCTCTGGAAAACCAAGGAGCACAAGAAAGTGAATTCCAAGCGTGTATATCTTCATTCGGCTGCTGATGGCCGGAGAGCGCTAAAAGGGTCCTTATTTCTGCTGCGTTTATGTCTATTTCCAAAAAAAGATCTGCGGATGGTTTTATTAATTTTCGCTTTTCTTTACTTAGTGTAAGAATAGGAAGGGATCCTCTTTTGTTTGATAACCTGCCTGTTGAGGTTCCAAAAATATCATAAATAACTCGCGCTTCTGAACCTTCGAACAAGACACTGTTTCGAGATATTTCTGTAGTTAACACATGAATCTTGTGCAAGATTTCGTAATCTTGTGGACGGGCTGTGTTTTTATACAGATTTCTTAAAGCGTCCTCTCTGGCTCCGTACCACCCTTCTAAGAGCGAGGTTGGCAACAAATCATAAAAACACACATCTTGTAGAGAAACTTTTGCCGTTGCAGCTGCCTTAGCATGGGCGCTGAGAAGATCTCTAAGTTTCTTATATTTATCAGGATTCGAGCTGTATTTCTTTAAGTCCGCATTTCGAAGGCGTAAAAAAAGATATTCAAAATTTTGATCATTTTCAATAATATTAGAGTGTTTCCAAGAGACAGAACAGCTTTTTGCTGCGTCTTTGAGGTTGCTGAACATCAACCTTCCATCCTTGTAAATTCCCTTGCAGTTGTTTTCTATATCCAAAGACTGTAAAATCAAGATCTCTCCAGTGTTTTTCTGACGACGGACGAACAAATACTCTCAACATACCCAAGTGGACCGGAAATACCTGACATCTGGCCTGAGCGGCGATAGCGTCGGAGTGTTTCCTGTAAGATAGACTCAAAATTAAGCACCAACGTTGGTCTTCGGCTTTCAGATGGTGCAAGTGAGTTCACCATAGCCACTCCTGACTCCGAAAATTGAAAATTAGGATTAAACCCCGAAGGATTCAGATCCATCAACCCAAGCTCTCTGAACCTATTTATCAGAAACGGCTTTATAAACTGCTCATCTATTATTCCAACCTGTATATGTTCAGGCGGTAAGCTGCCTTGCGTGGCCAAATAATAGTCTCTGTATAAAAGCTCGTACAATGATTTTGTCCTCCAAAAATCATCTTCAAACGTCTTCATTAAATAAGTGTCAGAATACCAATTAGAAAAATCATTAATATTTCGACCGTTTAGAATATTTCTTTGTACTAAGGGGGACTCCAGATTAACAACTAGTCGCCAAGGACAATTTGCATCGACCAAAAATCCATATTCGTTTGCGAATCCAACATAACATTGAAATTGTATATCTTTTATAAGTTCACCTTTTAAAGAGTCTTCTTGTACTGAAAAGTTGTTGCCCAGGTCAACATAAAGACCTGTGGTATGAGCTGATGCGTGTTCTGAAAGCATGTATCCCGATTTGGTGACGTTGTATGTTTTCATTTCCTCTGAAAACAAGCCCAGGTTGACAATATTTATAAACAAGTCCCAGCGCATGGCTTCGGGGACCAGATTTAAATCCTCTACGGTTTCCAAAACAAAGCCCAAAAGTTTTGAAAAGACTTCCGAGTAGTGGGTCTCATACTCGCTTTCAAAAGGCAGATACGACTTGCTGGGTACAAGGCCGCTTATTATTTCCGGTATTTGTAAAAAATCTGAGCCTTCTGCTTTCTCTAAGTAAAAGTCTCTAAACTTGTTAAAAAGATCTACCACAAAATTTAAACCCACCGCTGAGTCTGAATAATCTCCGAAGGGTATCTCTGTTTGTGGTACCGGGATTACGACGTTATGCGTACTGCTAAGCCGGCCATACTGCCTATTGTCATACAGAGTATCTATAATTCCGTACCCCAAAGACTTTAAATAATTTATATATTTTTTTCTTTCTCTATACTCTTCTGCTGTAGTTGGTGTCGCACCACCAGAAAAGTCTTCAACCTGATCGGTCATAAGATTCTCCCCATTTGGTTAAGGTTTCTCATCGCGGTCTTCTGTTCAGTTGTATGACCGCCTTGCTTGTTGACGTCAGGGAACGCGTTGAATAAAAGCTTTAAAGTTGTAGTAAGCTTCCCTGGCGTGAAGGTTGTAGAGACGGTCTCGATGGCATAATAGCCACCTATACCCAGGCGCCGTGCGGCGGAGTTCAAGTTTAAAGGACTCCCAAATCCTAAAGATTCTGGATTGATATATACATATCCGTTTGGCATAAAAAGATTATTACCTATCATTGTTACTGTTGCATCGTGTGGCCAGCGAAGTTCATCATATGCGTCGCCGTTCCTGACTATAAGATAAGCTTCGCGAGCGGGCAGTGATACTTTGGAAAAAGATATTGACTGAACCAAACCCTTATTTTTACTTGCTTCAAGCCAAACAATTCCTGATTTGCTATCAAGACTTCTATTTGCTGATCCGACAGATTTTGTGTATCTTGGAGGGTCTTGAATATATATGCAATAATGGGAGGAGTTAGATATAGATTCCATTGTAAACCTCTCTGCTTGAGATGGGATTCCAGATATATCTACCGTACCTCCCCTAATATTACTTTTTAAGTCTCTTCCCGTAAACTGAACCATCCTAAATCCTGATGTTTCTACAAAATCCGCTGTGTTAAATTTTGCGAACGATTTTTCTAAAATCTCTAAGAAAAATTCTGTCAAAACAGAATGCATATCGTAAAAAACTAAACTATCAATTACAATTTCATTATACACGTATGTATAAAAAGTGTCAAGCGAAATTGGTATATCTGCTATGTTTCTTACCACCCGCATCGGGTCGTCCGTCTGTTTGTTCCTCAAGGAAACAAAATTGCTTGTCAAAAATGTAATTGTCTTAAAATCGTCAATAATTTTTTGAAGAGCTTCTTTTGCTTCCGTACTTTCAGCTGTTTTTTTTGCTTCTTCTAGATCTGTGCCTAGTTGGTGAAAATATTCTTCTACTAAGTCCCCAAAGTTAAAATAGTTTATCTTCCTTGGCTGGTTTGGATCAAGAAGCTTCTTTAAGTTTCTTTGATCGGTTGCGGTGACAGCAGTGTTCTTCTTCGTCTTTTGGGTCGGTTCTTTTTCATCTTCCTCCTTTACATACTTGCCTTCAAAATAGCGATCATCGAAATCAACATGATGAATTTTGCCCTTTCTATACAATGAGTTAATTATTCTTCCAAAAGCATTAACTGTGTCCATAACCGATGGCTTCTCGTTTGTTTTTTTAGTGCTTTTTTTCTTTTGTTTTTCTCTTTCCCTTTTCTTTTTGTCTTCCTCTGAGAAAAACTTATTTATTTTTCCTGCTTTTTTGGAAAAATCTTGTGTTTCATCTGTTACTGTTTTGGCTACTGCCGCTTTAACTGCAGAATTCGTAACGATGTCTGACCAACCTTCGGACGTAACAGACTCAAGATATCCAGTATAATTTACGTTTATGGTAGCGGCGCCGTTTGGCTGTATATTGAGATCGTGACCAGAATAATAAAGATTTACCAATGATTTAGACCTCTCGATAGCGTTTATATCTTCTGGTGTGAAAATATCGCTATTTGGATCTGGTTCAGCATAGCCTAATATCGCTGCAATTTTGCAGTTTTGCCCTCCCGTAAGAGCGCCTCGGTTGGATTTCGATTTGTCTCTAATCGTAAACAAGTCTGCAATGTTGGCAAATTTGTCAGAGGGCGAGTTGAACAACACTGACATGTGTTCAACATAAATAGATAAATTTGCAGACAGCATTTTTCTGCTTGCTTCATAAGGGTTTTTACCTATTAGATTTATTTGAAAGTTTGTTATGCCTGCGCCGGCGCCGGAAAAAGGCTTGTTGGTTTTTAATTTTCCAGTTGCAGCAAAATCATAGTCTGCAGAATTGGGAAAGTAGAAAGGCTTAAATCTTGTGCCGTCTACCCTGAACAGTTCAACCTTGGGCACTAAAGCACTGATTTTGTGGTTATCTATGTTTAAAAAATGATCGTCAATAGCGGCTTTTTTAGAAGACTGCTGGGAAGAAATTTGAGACATTACCGCCTCAGGCATATAGGAACCGCCTATCTTTGCTATTTTTGCGTATCTAGGTACGCCAATTTTACTTTGCTTTAAGTCTTCTGCAGAGTTCCAGCTTTGATGCCACACAAGAAAAGCTTGTGGAAAATAATGTGGTTTCTGTGCCATTGTGTGTTCCCCGCCGAGCCTGTTGTAGGCTTGATACAACACTTGATCTAGCGGCTTTGGGATTGCAATTCTGTCGCCTATATTACAATGGAAGTCGGTAGGCTTTCCGTTAAACCAAGCCAAGACCCACCATAACCGGGCGTCGCCATAATGATCGTGCGCGATTTTGCTCAGCCTATCTCCTAATGCATATATGTGTTGATTTATTGTTATCTTTTTCAAAAAACTCTCTTCCAGAGGACTCCCAAAAAACACCATACTATAATGGTCTACTTTTGTAACCCCTATTTTATCGAGCCACTCTTGGTAAAGTTCATCTTCATTTTCAAATTTTACTGCATTTTCTGTCCAATCACTCATTCTTAATGTCCTCTTTTTATCTACCCGTTACGACCGCGGCAGAACCAGGGGTAGATGGGTTCCGCGAAACAGACATTCTCTCTTGGTTGTATGGGAACGTTTTATTTAAAAATTCACCATTCTTGTCAAACCCAAGTGGGCGCTCATGAAGAGGCTCAAACTGAAGGCTCATGTTGTATTTGACAGGAATCAATTCATTTTTTTGTGTAATAAAATGGCCTCCGGCAAAATCGGGAGCAAATGTGACCCCTTGTAAACACCCAAGTAACCCATCTGGATTTGCTTCAGACCTAATATAGTTAGAGTATCTTATCCTAATCAGGGGTGCAGATTTTATTATTCTAGAGTTATTTCCTCCAGGGCGCGGGTCCTCATAAACCGGATAAAGCATTTTAATTAATTTAGAATATTTTTGAAAGTTTTCCAGCGCTATTTGCCTATTTCTACCCAAAATGTCAAATGTGGCTTGAATTCTTCTGCTGGTGGTTTGATAATTTTTTATTGGATCTGTGCGTCCAAAGATTTGAGGCCCAGCGCCCCATGAAACCGCGTAATTATCCGAAAACTGGTTGATAAACGCCGGAAAACTTACTTGTTCACCAGTTGAAACACTTTTAAAATGTATTAACTGGTCAGATTGTCTTGCTATTTCATCAAAAAATGGCATTTTTACCACCTCCTATGTTAATATTAACTTTTCTTTTCATGGTGTTTTGCCGCCGCCAGGCACATTTAACCACTCTGCAAACCATATGCCCAGCTGGTTTTTAAAGAGTCGAATCATTGGCCAACCGTCAAGAGATAAGTTGACCGTATCTCCAGTCGCTGCAACGGCTGGCGTCTGCTGGCCGGAAACAATGCGGTCGGCCACTGAGGTGCGCCTAGGCGGCGTGAATGGTGCCGCGGCCCGGCCGGTCGGGGTTGGAAGGCGCGTCCTCGTCACCCGGTTTGCAGAATCAACCTGGAAGAACTCCATTTGCCCGGTTGCTGGGTCTTTAGCCATCTCATAGGTCTGGCCGCCGATGATCGCGCGAGCGCCCTGGGCGCGCACACTGCCAGTGGCCTCGGTGGGCGCTTCGAACCTTTGGACATCCCTGTCTCTTGCAATTTGCAAAGCTTTTCGGCGCATACCGCCGAGCTGTGGTATAGCTTTAAGGCCAGTGGCTTCTGCTGAGGTGATACCAGTGGTTTGACCTATCATATATTGTCTCATAAGCTGGTTGACCTCTTGTCTTGCACGTTGCTTGTTCCGGCCGGCCAAGTCAATAATTTCTTGCAAGCGAGGGGCGCCCGGGCCGCCGAGAATAGCCGGGTTCACCTGCCATGCTCGCAAAAGCTGCCGTATCATTGGTATATCTCTTTCAAGTGAGACAAATTGTTCCCCAGTGATGCCACCGGGAAGGGTACCCTCTTGGGTAAATAGTGCGGTGGCCTGTAGTCCGGTCGTGGTGGGCGTCGGATTTCGCAGACGCTCACCTCTAGCTTGGATAAGGGTTTGTTCCTCAATACTAAACCTTGCCTTCTTAAATACGTCTACTAATCTATTAAACTCTGTTGAAAGGTTTACGCTTGATCTTGTAAAACTTGCTGTAGCTTTACTTGACTTATCTAAAGTTTCGTCCATCATTTTACTTTTTAGTCCGCCGATTTCAAGAAATCTGCGAGTATCGTCAACAGACATCCCCAAGCCTTCTGCGACTGTCTGCAAAGCAAACTTTCCTTGCACCCCACCTCGCTTGAATTCAGCGTACGCGCTTGATTTCATTAGTGCATCGCGGGCTTGTTGCATTCTTTCATCTTCTGTCATAGACAAGACCTGAGCAGCGCTGAACCTATTTTCTCCGAGTATTGCGTTCATGCGAGCAGCAAAAGATGACGCGCCAGAAATAGTGTCCATGGGTCTACCGAATTTACCCATCAAAGTATCAACAGCGACACCGGTTTGAGCCGAAAGTGTTTGAATCTTTGTAAATTGATCTTTTATTGTTGAAAAATCATATGCCATCGACTTAGCAACTAATTGAAAGTTTCTGGAGACTGTTGACGGCAGCAAATTTATGTCTTTTGCGAACTGTGTTAGCTGAAGATTTAACGCCAGAACTTCATCTTTAGTTTTTCCAAAAGAGTTAATCGCAAGATCTATATTTGTATTAAAAGAGCTATAATTTACACCCAACTCTTTCATTATCGCGGCCTGCTTCGCAAGTTGCCCTGAGAAGGTTTCTAAGGATGAACTATTCTTATCTGCGGCCGATGCAATAGAAGCAAAATTACTTATTCCGGTGGTTAACTGCTTGAAAGCCAACGTTCCAGAACGAGACGATCCTACCAAAAGATCCATTGCTCGAGCCGCGTCGGCTAGACCTGAACTTAGATCACCCCCGTCAGCGAATATTGCACCAGCAGAAGTTAGTTCGGCGATTGTTCTCCTGATCTCTTCAAAACGCTGTCTAAGTGTGTCAGAATCGCTGATAAGGCCGCCGATTTCGCCGCCAAACTCAACCTTTTCTCCTGCTTCGAGCGCAGTGACTTTTTTCTGCAACTTGTCTATACGCTCTTTTTGCTTTTTCATTATAGCTACAGCTTCAGCTAACGTCTTCGCCATTTTGAAGGCCTCCGAAAATCATTGCACTCTATAAATAGGTTTTTTGATTGTTTTTATTGAGTTTCTTCTGGTTGCAGATAAAGTTCCAACCTTTTAACAAACCAGTTTCTCAATTTTATTGGCAAGCTGTAAGCTTCTGAAAAAGAAAAATTCCCCTCTTTTACAAGATAAAATATATCTTCATAAACGACTCTTTCCATATAATCATACGTCAGTGCGAAAAAAGGCCCAAGAAAGGGGCGCCTCCTTTTGCGAAGAGTTTCCACACTGTGGGCATTTCACATCTTGTTTTGTACTTAATTTAGGGGTGCATGTTTCATAAAAACTTTTAATATTTTTTGAGTCGCCGGCTGGCAAGACGTCGATCAATTGTCTTATCGCTTGTCTATCGGTAACACCGTTGGCAGAAACGATTACTCTTTCCAAATAAGAAACAGTGTTGTTAAAGTGGAGATTGTACTTTGTTTTTTGTTTTTTCTCTTCTTCTAAGTATTCCTCATCTTCAGTTCTAAAATTCTTTAATTCCACATCTATCCCGGTCAGGGGCAACTTTGTTTTATAGACGTCGCGGTTGGGGTCATAGGTGCTGGGCATTTTTTCATTTTCTTGCTCTAAGAACTGAATTTTCTCTAAATTATACGAGAACATGACCAAGTTATTGCAGGCCTGGCAGATTTCGCGGGTTTCGTACTCTGGCCCATATCCTGTCATTCTAGCAGATAAAAGTAGTGCTTTTTTGTCTTCCTCGTGCAGGTCTAGAGAATTGATCGTCTTATCGACCAACAGAGACTCCACAAGTTTGTCAAAAACTGTTTTTCCAGATTCTGCATCGTCGACACCTGACAGTAGATCTTCATCTTTTGCTGTCATGTGCCTTATTTCCAGCTCTTTTACCCCGTAAAGGGTACTAGATTCTGGGTAAAATTCTCCCCTTAGAGGGAGTTTTACCGTTTCCGTAGGTACCACAAAAGAAATGCCAAATGGGTTCCCTTCTTTTTCTGGTTTTTGCGGTGGAGCTTTGGGTAGGGCGCCTGCAGGTACGTTTTCTTTTTGTTCTTGATTGCTTCTTTTTTGCAGTTTTTTCGAATTCCTTGTCATTTTTCCTCACTTTCTTATTTATACCGACAAGATATTATAACTTATTTTTTTCCTATTTTCAAGGATTTTATCCGGCTCGTGGCTGCCAAAGGGTTGCAGGAGTTGAAGTTTCTCCTAGCTCAGCCCAGTCATACTTTATGCCAATAGTGATGTTCAAAAGCTCATCAGAAGAATAATCTAAAGAATCAAAGTTAACAGATGTAATTAGTGGATTTCGCAAAAGCCATGATTCCACAACCTCATCTGAACCTTCTGTGCCAATCTGATCTATTCTAATCATTGGCCCTAGGGAGTTCACCATTTTTTCCTTGGAGACAGTTGCGGCGCCGCGAGGATTACCAGGCGTAAACTCCGTAGGCAGTGCGTATCCTGCTTCACGAATAATGTTATATAAACTCTGACAAGAATCAGGAGTTATAGGGTCCACAAGAGTTATATTTATATCTGTCCAGGTGACCCTGCCCGGAAAATTAAAAGTATGCTGCAAAAAGGCATGTGCTGAGTTTCCTACGGAAAATCCTGGTTTTGTTACGGATTTTGCTATAAACTGTGGCGCGTTGGCGAAATGCAAAAGCCATCTAAACTTTCTTTTTGGCTCTAATCGCGATTGACTCCAAAAATTGTTTGACATAATAAAGGTCTCCTAATATTATATAGTTGTTAAACTTTTTTATTCAAGTGGATCGGCGAAAGACGCACCTGAATTTGTTATAACGAAATCAACAGCAATAAACTCAATTGCGCGTGCAGGCTTCAAAAATATCTTTGCATACATCACATTTCGATCAACCAAGTCTGGCGTTGTCGTAGTAGAGTCAAGAACAACCTTGAAATCCGACAAGCCAAACCGCGTTTTGATCGATTCTAATTCTGGGACCACTCTTCCTGTGAAATTTGCCCACGTGGCCTGAACATTCTGCTCAAAAAGTATGGTGTTTGATATTCTCGATACCATCTTTTTCACAAATATCAGTAACCGGCGAACATTAATACGATCAAGGGCAGATCTAGTTGACTGCAGTGTCTTTTGGCCGAAGATTACAATACCTTCAGACACAAAAGACGCGATTGGATTGATATTCGCTGCATACAGTACATCTCTATCGTTGGATAACAGATGCTCTGATGCCTGCAGGACAGGTAGGCCTGCATTTCCTTGGTTAAGGCCGCCGCGGTTGAAGCCTGCAGGAGCGAACCACACATCGTCGCGCTCTTCTGTGTAGGCCATTACCCCTAGTGCGACAACAGAAGGTGGAACCCAAACGTCCTTGTTGAAAGTCTCATCTTTAATCTTGACCCAAGGATAGTAAGTGCACCCATAACTTGAATTTATTTGGCGACGGACAAGTGCGGCTGCAGCTGTCTCTGGTGTCACCTGATCTACCCTCTCCTTAAAACTATCACACTTTTCTTCTGAAGGTGGATGATAAACATCTGGCAAATCTATTATAGCTAGAGCATCGCCGCGGTCTTCGCAGTTTCTAACAAGCTTCGTGGTTAGACCCTCTCTAGATATACCTGGCATCACTGCAAGATTATATTCTAACTGCTCTGGGTTCGCAATCATGTCAATCGCACGGTTGACCGAAGCATATGCGTAATTGTTTGATGCATTCGCGTCGGTACCTATAACTCTCATGTTGAAAGGGTTTGGTTCTGTTATATTTACACCGTCCGACCCACCAGCTAATGGCATTCTAAAGCCGTCTACTATGTCTAACATGGTTCTAAGCTGCAGGGAGGACGTCGCCGCACAATGCTGAGCCCATGAGATTTGGTCCTCATGCTTATTACCGTTCGCGAAGCCGTTGGCGCTGGAGAAGTTTCTCGAGTTTTCGACATAATGCACAAGTTTTACGTCATTTTTATTTGCGATTGTGGCGCGGGTTTTGTTTGCCGCTGGCACAAGTACGACATCTTCTAAGGTGAACTTAAATGAATACTCTGTATCGCCGTTGGCGGTAAGGTTTCCGGTCTTCTGATCGTTGGCCATGCTATTACTGTCAAAAGCAGGAAGGCGTCTTAAATAATCTACATACCCCTTGTTTATTGTCTTGGTTTCAGTAGCACCTGCTGAACCTGATCGTAAAAATGGCCTGCAGCCGGCTGATGCGGTGGTATAACTTTGCTTATACGGCGTTGCTCCGAACATATATCCACCACCTAAGCCGTCTTGAGTAGATGCTGTAACAACCAGTGGGACATGTGGGTACTCAAAACTTACGCCCTTGGATCCAGTCATCGACCCACTAAGGGTTGCATCACCGGAAAGCCAGTCGGTGCCGGCGAAGACCACGATTGACTTGTCCGTTGTTGCCATGGGACGAGTTACTGTTTTTGGTCGAATAGGACCATAAAAACCGAATGGTACTAAAGATCTTTCGATTGCTCTATTTTCTACAGCGGCATTAAGTTCCACACGTATCAGCTCTGACCTGTTAGGGTAGTCTCCGCTTGCGAGATTAATCTTGGTATCGTCATTCCACTCATTTGTGGCTGTTCCGATTTTCTTTGCGATAAAGTTGTTCGAATCAGGATTCAGATTGCAGTCTTCAAATCTTTCAACTGTAAGCAGCTCATTTCCTACA
>MDSZ01086000.1_pt1 | contig 33965 bp, 35 predicted proteins | sample 811201 | NCBI WGS metagenome assembly MDSZ01 (sample SAMN05326647, study PRJNA326480) | marine metagenome | isolation source: seawater | place: Indian Ocean: North | collected 2010
ACCCATATTAACTTTAATGGCTTCAAATACGATGCAGAATATATAATTAACACTGCTACAATGTATTTGAAAGAACGTTTCCAAGATAATGTAAACAAAAATGTTCGAGAAAATGAACATATTTATTATTTGGAGACTCCCGAGAACATAGAGAAGTTAGCAAAGTCGGTTGGTTTTCATTTACATTCTAAAGCAAAAATGACAAACATCAATGGTGACAAACATCAATATTTGTACATTTTTGAGAAATCTCATTAAATATTAAGTATTTAGAAAACAAACTACGTATATATTAATGAAAGCAAAAGCCGTATTTCAAAGAAATATCAAAGGTAGAATAACTTTTATTCAAGACGAAGTCTCAGGAGAAGTATCTATACGAGGTGATGTACAAAACTTAAAACCAGGTAAACACGCACTCCATATTCATACATATGGTGATTTGCAATCAACTGATTGTATAAAATGTGGAGGACATTGGAATCCTACTAATAAAGATCACGGTGGTCGCCACGACGAAAATAGTCACGCTGGTGATTTAGGAAATATTACAGCAAACGAACAAGGAAAAGCTACATTCGCATTTAAAACAAAAAAATTCACACTTTTTGGTGATGTAACAAGAAGTGTAATAGGTAGGTCGATTATAATACACGAAGATCCTGATGACAATGGAAAGGGAGGTTTTCATGATTCTCTTATAACGGGTCACGCAGGGGGTCGTTTGGATTGTGCTGTCATTGGGCACTGTAAATCATAAAAAATGTACTTATATTTTTATAATTATATTTATAGTTTGTTGTTTTTTTATTATTTTATTTTTTGGTAGCTTTCTTGCGAACAACTTTTTTCTTTAATTTTTTTCCTTCGTTATTTTCTTGTGCTAATTGTAAATTTTCACGATATACTTTAAATTTTTTATATTCCATTTCAAATAATTCTAATTCACTATACCACATTTTCTGAATACTCATCTTTTGAATGAATTCCAATTCGTCTTGTGTTTCATCTCGTTCTTCCATAATCTGTTTGATATTTTCTTCAGTGACTGAATCCATAGGCATTTTGATCAAATATTTATAACTGTCATCTATTTTATCATAATTAGCGGCGACTAAGATATCGTGCAATTCTTGACTTTTCTTTCTTCGTAAATCGAGTTCGTCATCTAATACAGCTTGGATATATCGTGCCTTATTATTCATTTTTTTTAATTTCTTTTCCAATACTTCTAATAAGAATCTCTTACGTAAATTGTAGTGATGTAGACGAGCAACGGCGTGAGCATCAATAATTTCTTTTACTGTAGTGTATTTATGAAGTTTGCAATCATCATTAAACAAATGCATATTAGTAGTGCTTACTGTAGTAGTTAATTTCAATAACTTTTCAACGCCATTAATACCATTAAGGTCAAGATTGCTCTCAAGACGTTCCAATGCCCCACGTTGGAATGTGACGTGTATATGGACATTCACCTCAGTGCTTAACGATTGCATATCCTTGATATCATTTTGCTTTTTGTTATCAACAATACTTTCAAGGAATGAAATGTAAGGCATTGTCCAAGTTCCTACGGGTAATTCCTTGATAATGATGTTATTATCATCTACCTTTTCATAAAGACCCTTAATCAAATATTTATTACTTTCTAATTCAGTAACCGTTCCTTTGAAACCCTCATAATATGGTTTGAATTTTATATCGGAAATGTCTTCTTGTTTTAACATTTGTTTCAAGTAATGAACGATAACCGCAACATCATAAGGTGGTATAGAACAGGAAAATCCAGTTCCAATACCTGAAATACCATTTACAAGAGCCATAGGAATAATAGGAACATAGAATTCAGGTTCCACAACGGTTCCATCATCATTTTGATATTGTAGAATTTGGTCATCTGTTTCAGGATAAATAAATCGTGTAAGAGGATTCAATTGGGTAAAGATATATCTTTCAGAAGCACTATCATCACCGCCTTGTAATCGTGTTCCAAATTGACCATTTGGCATTAACAGGTTAATATTATTAGAACCTACAAATGTTTGTGCCATATTGACAATAGCACCATTAAGACTGGCTTCACCGTGATGATATGCACTATGTTCGGATACATATCCTGAAAATTGAGCTACTTTAATTTCGCTATTCAAGTTACGTTTAAATGCGGAATACAATATTTTTCTCAACGAAGTTTTGAGTCCGTCAATTACATTTGGAATACTACGAGCACAATCATATGTACTGAAATGAATCAATTCTTTGTTCACAAAGTCCTGATAATTGACTTTAGGTTGACTTGTATTCAGAAATACATTCTTATCATAATTAACTAACCAATCCTTGCGATCATTTGCACGCTTTTTATTGAATACCTTGTCGATAATATCATCACTTTCAGGACCAGTGTAAACGAAATCAACAACCTTTTTGTTGGCAAAGTATTCTTTGAATTCTTTAGAAGTAGATGTTCCAAGACCCTTAAAATATTTGATATTCCAACCACGAGTATTATGATTCAATGATGCTTTCCATTCTTCATATTCACCGTCGTTATAGAAATTCAATGTTTCACTACCTTTTTTGGCTCTAAGAATAGGAGTATTCATAAAACTAAGGAATCCTGGGATTTGAACAAGAGAACTCCATTCACTATGAAACATATTGATACAAAGACCTTTAATATGTGAACCATCACTATCTTGATCGCATAATATCATAATTTTACCATAACGAAGTGAATTATGGACATCTTCTAAAGATTCATATACTTTACCACTTTCCAAACCCATAATTTTTTTGATGTCATTGATTTCCTTATTTTCACTAATTCGTTTCAACTGCTCTCCACGAACATTTAATAATTTACCTTTTAATGGATAAATACCAATTGTATTACGGTCCTCACTTGATAATCCGGAAACTATACCAGACATAGCACTTAACCCCTCACACATAATCAAAACACAATCTTTTGACTGAGCTCCGCCACTATAATTTGCATCAATGAAATTTGCAATTCCACGGACAGTTCTGGTTTTTGTGCCATCAGTTTTCTTTGCTAATTTCTGGTCTTTTGCTTCACTTATATTACAAGCAGTATCCATAACTCCTAATTTAGCTATTTTTTCAATAAATGCATCACTGACATTACAAGAGGAACCGAATTTTGCGTGAGGAGTGTTCATATAATCCTTAGTTTGACTATCAAAAGATGGATTGTCAATATCACAACGTAAGAATAATATGAGCTGTTCTTTGATAGCAGCAGCATTTACACGGACCTTCTTTTTCTTTTCAATATAATCGCATAATTTTCGAGTGATTTGACCCATAATGTAATCTACGTGCTTACCGCCCTTAGACGTACATATACCATTTACAAAAGATACTTGCATAAATTCATCATTTGGTGTCATAGCAACTGCATATTCCCATCGTTCTTCATTACTTTCATAAATTCTTTTGTGTTCTCCTTTGGAACCAATGTATAAATCAATATATTGTTGGAAATTTTTTACAGGTATAATAGTGTCGTTAAAAGATACTTTAATTTTTTTAATAGAATGGTCAGTTACAGAAGCAATGTCATATACACGTTTTTTCAAAAGATTCATCATATCATTAGTAATACCCTGGATACCAAAACGGGCATAATCAGGTTTAAAAGTGACCTTTGTATAAGGTTTAGTGGAAGAGCACTTAGTAATTTTTGGAGGTTCAATAACATTCAAATTATCTCGGAATTCTTGTACATATTTAAGTCCTCTGGTATGATCAACTGTTTCCACACGACCATATGTTGACCAAATAAGAACAAGTTTGAAACCGAAACCATTTTTACCACCAACAATGCGCTTTTCGTCTTTGGCATAATTGGTGGATGTTCGTAAATGTCCAAAAATCATTTCAGGAATCCAAATATCATATTCGGGATGTTTAGCTACATCAATACCATTACCATCATTAAATAATTCAATTACACCCTCTTCATTGATATTCACACTAATTTGAGAAACAAACTTTTTATTGATAGAATTATTATGAATCATACGAATAACGTGATCACGACAATTTACAATACCCTCATCGAACAATTTATAAAGACCAGGAATATATTCAATAGTTTTGTTAGTCATATTATTTGTTGATTCGTCATAAACCCACATATTAGCATCGACATTTTCCACGGAGCCAATGTATGTATCAGGGTTATCTAAAATATGTTGTTTATCAGTTTTACGTTGATATTGCTTTGCGAGATTCGAAGAAGTTGCCATTATAGAATATATATAGTAGTCTTTTTAATATAGTTTATGAATCAATTTTTTAGCAAAATAATATATATGCCAACTAATTTTGATATAAACAGACATTGTAACAATGTTCGACAGTGTACAACAATGTCATTCACAAAAAAAGCAACTCAAACAAATAATGCAAGAACTACGGAAAAAATGCGTTATGCCCAGCGCGCCCGTTTAATGGCATTATATAGATGATTATTTTCTTTAGGATATATATAAATGGTAAAACAAATTCGTAGAAGCGATGATGGTAACTACCACATCAAAGGTAAAACTTACCCAGAATTAGTAGGTTCCCGTGCTCAAGTTCATAATGGAACTGCTTATAAAACTCCAGGAGGATTAACATCAGCAGATTTATTAAAAAACAAATGGGGACGCATTGTATCCAAATCTAAACACGAAAGTGCATCAAAAGAGCAACGTTTAAAGAAACACGGTTACACTGCCAAAAAAGGTAAATTCGGTGCTGTTAAAACAAGAAAATCAAGATCTAAATCAATGAAATCCAAGAAATAAGTACTTTAGAAAAGTATTATAATTCCTAATAGGTCTTATAATATACTGTATGGAATCAGAAATAGTCATGTATGAAATTAATGAAAATACAATTCATATTTTCAATTGTTGGAAATATAACTGGATAAAACCCAATCATATCCTCATAACCATAGGTTAAATTAACGATATTTGAAACTGAATCTTGTTCAATAGTTTTCCAAAACAATTTCAAAGATTGGGGTATTCTTAATTTAAAAGCTTTAATAATCTGGGCATCAGATTTATTATATGCTGTTGCTTGTATAGTAGATTCATAATTATCATCTATTAAATACCCTTTTATATGATGAAATATATCATTGTTTAATTTATTTGACTGACTATGTTCAAAATAACAAAATCCAAGAAATGTTACAAGTCTATCATAGTGTTTATGAATCATACCTGATAAAAAATCCATATCGCCTTGAATTTTTTGATTGTCATACATTAGATGATGATGATTGGATAAAATTCTGGATGAAAAAAAGATCGCATCCATTTCACAATGACCGTCTTGTAATAATTCGTATTTATGGTTTTCGTACACTCTATACTTTGCATCAAATATTCGATTATTTTCATATAAGTCATAACGAAAGGCTAAATATAGTTTCCATAATTGTTCAAACAATAAACATTCTCCTTCATAATGATTCTTTAATATACTATTGAATTTTGAAAAAGAATACGTGTTCATAAACAGAGTTTCGTATATATGATAATATAGTGATTATTTTATCATATAAAACACAAAATTGACTGTACAGTCTATACATAATATAAGTTTTAATTTGTTCGCTTATATTTTCATTATAGTAGGAAGTTTCGATGAACGGTCCGAATTTTTATTGACTTTGGATAAGACAAAGTATCTACCAATTGATAAGTTAGAATTACAAATTTCTTCAACTGGCATAACAGCGAACCATTGATATTTGGTTCTACGTAAGATTTCATCTCTTGGGATGAGAATACCTACAGCATCAGCATGGATATTTATGTAACTTTCCCCTAATAATTCTTCAATAGGAATAATAGACGATTCTGAATCGAGAGTACCAAGGAATTTTGCAGGGGCAATAGTAAAATGTTGTGAATTGTCGAGAATTGATAGAGAAAATGTACCTTTAAATAATGTTTCATCAGAAATATGACCGTTTTGAACAGAGGCTTCTAATTGTTTGATTAAATCGTTGATAGTTTCGTCGTTTTTCAAGGCACCTATACATTGTATATCTGGTATAAGACTTGGTGGGTTGCGAGAATAGGATAAATCTAATGAACGATTTTTAGTTTCAAAAACAAAAGGTTTCTTTTCATTGATTAGTTTTTGGTAAGTTTCATCTAAATTTTTGAAACATAAAAAACTATTTGGAAGTGTCATACCACCATAATGGTATATCAAACTCAAAATTCCAATATGACGATAAATCATTTTATGATGAGGACTTAATGATTCCATATTAATTTTCCAACCAGGAATTAATTTAACAAAACTGTCGTCATCAATTAAACAAATATTAAAATCGTTTCCACAATGGTTTATCATAGATTGAATACATTCTACAATATAAGGTTGGTTAATTTCGGTTGTGTTTCTTGAATGAAAAGAATTCCATTTTCGAGCATTTACATCATATTGAGAATGAATCCATAATTTAGGACGATTGCGACCATATAAAGGTGAATCATTTAATAAATATTTACGAATAGTATCATAATCGGAATCTTCGGAAGTTCCAAAAAAATTTTTAAATTTACCAGAAAAAGCACTAACAGCAATAAGAACACCAAGTGGTAAGATGTAATTTTTGAAATTTTTTGAATCAAACATATATACTATAAGCTATATATTAATCTTTATATGGAGCTCTAAATTCATTTATTACAACACAAAAACCGGCATCAAAAATAAATATAATGTTCTATACAATATTCCGAGTTAGCATATTTTACCTTTGATTTAAATGTTATTTTATTAGTACGACATATTTGTCTCAATATACTGGTAAAACGATTATATGTCATTTCTCTATACAACATTCCTACTTTTGATTCTTGGTAATAATCCTGTAAGATATCTCTGAAATTTTCGAATAAATTTGTTTTATTATTACCGTCGTTATAAAACATTTTTTTATAAGCGTTGTGATCAAATAGATAATATTTATTTGTTGTCAAACATATGGATTCAAGAAAACTAAAAAATATATTGTTAGGCAATATTGTATGAAAGTGGCTCATTATATTATATCTAAACAAACTTCTAAATATTGTTTACCGAATATATTTTACATAAGTCATTTGCAAATAATGACAATTCAATGGGACTTTCGTGGACATTGTGGAAAATGGTAATGTATTTACAAATAATTGGTAGAATTTTATATTTATCGTCTTCTGTTAGCAAAGAAGTATGTTTTATATAATCATAAAAATAATCGAGTATATCAATCACAGAATATCCATACTCATACAATGTATATAAAGTATTGTAAGCTGTTTCAACATTATTTTCTCGTACCACTGTAATAAATTTTTCAAATTCATCTATATTAATGTTTGAACATAATTGTTTGCACATATCCTTATTCACACTAATATCCAAAATGTGAAATTTTTCTAAATAATTAATAATTTGTCTTACAGATGAATTTGTAATATGGATAAGATATTTCTTCGCATCTTCATCTATGTGTATGTTCTCTTGATTAGCGATTTTATTTATAATAGACAAAATATTGGTTTCTGAAATATTGTTGATTTTTAGCATATGGATACGAGATTGAATACTTTCAATGACTTTTTGAGAATTGGTACAAGTTGCAATAAAATTAATATTGGAACCATATTTATCAATGTAGTTTCTAAAAACTTGCTGACAGTGGTCATTAACATTGTCAATATCATCAATTATTAAAAGTTTCTTTTTTCCAAAGATGGTACTTTTTGATTGACAAAATGTTTTCATTTCCCCGCGAAAATATTGAATACCTTGTTCTTTCAAATTGTTAACAATCAAAATATTTGATTTTGGAAATGGTTCTTCACTATTCAGATCATAATATTTACGAATTATTGCATTAAGAATGGATGTTTTACCAGAACTTGTATTTCCAATAAGAAGTACATTTATACAGTTGATTTCAATAAACAATTGTAGCATATTGTAAATATTTTCTTCCAAATAAAAGTCCTCCAAATGAATTGGCTTATATTTATGTAAAAATGTTTTTGATATCATTATTGATAAATACCATAAGAATTATTTTATGTAATTTAATAAATAAAGATATAAATTCGAATATGATTATGAAAGATTATTATAACCTTTTAGGGGTTTCAAAGGATGCAACACCAAAAGATATCAAAAAGGCATATCGAGGATTATCAATGAAGTATCATCCAGATCATAATAGTGATGGAAATGCAACAGAAAAAATGGCAGAAATAAATGAAGCGTATGAAGTATTAAGCGATGAAAATAAACGCAAAGACTATGATAATCCAATGCAATCATCTCCGTTTCCTGGAAGTCAACATCCATTTGCAAATCAAGGTGGTGGACATGATATAAATGAAATATTCAAAATGTTTGGTGGCACAATGTTTGGCAATATGGGTACCGCGAATATGGATATCAATATAAATGGTAACCGAGTACACATATTTAGAAATGGTAATGGATTTCAACAACATGTATTTCGTCACGTACAAAAACCACAACCAATAACTAAGCATATTTCTATTTCATTAGAACAAGCTTACAATGGTTGTGACATAGATTTTTCATATTCAAGATGGTGTATAATCAATAATCAAAAAGTAACTGAAGAAGTGAATAGAAAAGTACAAATATCTCCTGGTGTAAATAATCAAGACAATTATCAATTGAAAGACCAAGGACATATAATAGATGATAATACAAAGGGGGATTTACATATAATTATTGATATCACAAATAGTTCAATATTTGAACGACGAAATATGGACCTATTCATAAAAAAGGAAATATCTTTAAAAGAATCATTATGTGGTTTCAATTTTGATTTTGTTCATTTATCAGGTAAAAAGTATTCAATAAATAACGACGATAAGAAAATGGTAATAATTCCTGGCTATACGCGTGTAATTCCACAGCTTGGAATGAAGACCAGTAACCAAACAGGAAATCTTATTATAGAATTTCAAGTAAAATTTCCCGAAAAATTATCTGAAGACCAAGTCAAACAAATAGAAAACATATTGTAGTAAAAAGTGTTGTAAAAAGTGTTGTAAATAGTCTCGTAAAATTTGAAGTTATCTTGAATTCAAATATTACCTAATTAATTCTCTTAGTAGGAATACCAAGGTCAACAATGTAAATAGAGTTTTCTGTAACAACAATATACTCAGTTGAAACTTTAAATATTTTAGAAATTGGGCTTGTATATTCCTCTTTGTTTTTTACTAGTAATTTTTCATCGTTTTCACGTACCCCGATTAAACAGGTCTTTTCTAATGATTCCATCCAATAATCTAACATTATTGGTTTGTCCTCTACAATAGATAAACGTGCAGCATTTTGCATTGTATTATTGTCAGGAGTTTTATATTCAGAAGTTTCTTCAGTAAAAGTAGACATTTTATATAGTTTATTACCAATTTATTGCTTTAAATTAAAAAATGATTAAATTATATATTTTGAATGGAATGAATTATTATATAGTTATATAATAAATGCAAAAATATCAAGCAAACTTAGTGAAACAATACGTTGCACTGCTTTTGGAGCTGATAAATCGTTTACATTTAAGTGATGTATATTATAAATTGTCCGATCCTCAAAATATTATTTACAAAGGGTTCAATGTGATTCAACGTGTATTTGACTATGCGAATAGTAAGACAAATAATTTGGAAAATAGCTTTTATATATGCCAACAAGCCTGTAATTATTATTGTGAATATATTGAACAAATATATGAATCAAATTTGGTCCATAATTTAAATCACAACGATGCTATTATTTTTGTTTATAAAAAAACAATATTTGAATTATATAATAAAAATCCATCAGATGAAAGTGGCTTAACTAATTCTATGTATCTTATGCAGGAAGTAAACAAGGATAATACTGGTGATATTAGTTCAAAAATTGTCCGTATTTGTCACGAATTTATGTATTGGGATAACAATTATACCATTGAACAACGAAAATTCCTATGCGAATATTATTTACCGAAATTGTTAGCTAATGCAAAACATTTAGATTGGTTTATCGAAAATATTTGTCTTCTTAAGAATAAATTTTGTTTTGATTTTTCCGATTATACAATGTTATTAGATGAGATGTTGAAATATGCAAAAGCGTATAAAAAACCTCAAGATTCAGATGATATTATTATAAATTTTTATGGTAACCAAGACATATTGGAAGAATCATTCTCTAAAAAAAATATATCCCAAATAGTAAAGGTTTTAATTTTTCATTGAACTTATCATAGAATGGTAATAATCATAATCTAATACATATTTCATTTTTTTAACTTTTTCTACTTTTTCCTTCGTAAATTTACCTTCATTCGCCACCCTGATATTTTTGTATTCCTTCTGTAAAATATCCCGTATGAAATAATAAACTTTATAGAGTATTTTTTCATTACAATTTCCAACAATTAAACAACTTCCTGTTCTAAAAACCATAAATGATACCTCACAATATTTTTTACTATCTTCTAACTCACTACGTTTCATTACTCTATCACTATTTGCAATTTGACCATTTTGTTGGTCTTCTGGTTGTTGTAAATTATAATAAAATTTACTTTTTACTCCTGGATAACTACAAGGATCAAATGACGTTTCTATATTATATTTTGTTTTTAATAAATGGTGTAATTGTTCGCGTTGTACGTGAAATCCGCAATTGAAATTCGAATTGATTAATACATTGTTATCTTCATTTGTTTCTACAAAATTAACAGCCTTTGGCAATAAAGGACTTAATATTTGTAAAAGTGTAGATTTGACATTATCTAATATATTTGCATTCACGATTCCAGGTATTTCTAATTTTCCAGTATTAAATACCTTAACGTGTATTTCGTGATATTGGTCTAACCATAATCGTAATGTAATAGCAAAGCAGTTATAAAATGCATTTTTTGCCTTCATTTTACTTGTAAGAATATCTTTTTTTGATATACCAATCGTAAGCTTTCTCTCATCTTTGAATTTATTGCGTCGCGCTTCAGGATTGTTTATCTGTTTTATGATAACCTCTTTGTAAAACGGGATACCGACGAGTTTCTTTTTGTATTCTTCATATTCGTCATTGCTATGATTAACAATTTTAATTTGTTTTTTTATTACGCAAGAACCCTCTTTTTGATAATTACTAATTGGAATATTCCAAAATACATTATTAATATCTATTTCTTGATTTAGAAATAAAACTTTTGTATTTGTTGATATACTTAAATCATCACATTCGGGTATATCATCGTTCTCGCATTCAATAACTTCCTCATTATTTGAATCAGTATTTGAATCAGTATTTGAATTATCTGTTTTTAATGTATCCGTATTTGCAAAATCTTTAATAATTTCTTCATTTTCTAAGAATTGTAACCATTCTTGATCTAAACTCATTTTCTTTATATTCATATCATTATTTTTCTTTATATGATTCAATTTTATTGATTATTGGTCTTACATTGCAAGCAAAATATAATAATAAATTTTCAATATCAACGTCGGGGCTATGTAGGAATTCTTCAACTATATTTAATAATTCTTGCTTCACAAATTTTGGTTTGTTCAACAGAAATTGTATATAAATCTTAATTATTTCAGCCTTACTTGCATTGTAGTTTATACTTAAATTATGGATGTATTGAATAATTCTATTTATGTTTTGCGTTTTTAATAAATAATTATGAAATTGTTGTAATATTTTATTATTGATTATATTTTTATGATTTACCTCGTGATTATTTTCATTTAATTGAATATAATTGATCATTGAACGTATATCAGATTGATAATAATTCTGAATCTTAGCAATATCAGTGTCTTCCATTTTAATTTCTTCGGATTCTACAATATTTTTCAAAAACTGTTGTATTTGTCTTGAGGGTAATTGATTAAAACGAATACAGAGGAATTCATTTTTTAGACTGTAATCTATTTTGCTAATATAATTACATATCAAACAAAATCTCACATTTTCAAAGCACGTCTGTAGTAAATATTTTAGGGCTTGTTGAGCATTTTTTGTCATATAATCAACTTCATCTAAAATAACGAATTTTATACCTTTAATGTAAATATTTTGAGAATTTACAAATTGATAAATTTGATTACGAATAATATCAATCCCTCTTTCGTCTGATGCATTAAGATGTATAACATTTGACGAATATTTTTTTATCCCCAAATTTTCATAATAGCTATTAATCAGATTGATTATTGTAGTTGTCTTACCGGTTCCAGGTGGTCCATAAAATAACATATTTGGGAAATATTGTTTTTCAAGAATATTAGAAAAAATTGATTGATTTATCTTATCAAGTACAATATCATCAAACCTACTCGGTCGATATTTTTCAACCCAAGGAATATCACTCATTTAAAATTAATATAATATAACATTTAAGTATATTTGATGAAAATTATGAATTGTGGACATTTAGAATTGATTTTTGGACCAATGTTCTCGGGCAAGACCACTTATATAATCCAAAAATATAATCAACATAAGCTCCTTAACCATAAAATTGCTGTAATAAATTTTATGGAAGATAAACGCTATAGTACTACAAAACTAAGTAGTCACGATAAAACAACTATTGATTGTATTTTCACATACAAATTAAACGAATTGAAAGAGAATAGTGACGTTACTGAATCGTCAGTAATAATGATCAACGAAGGTCAATTCTTTGAAGATTTATTTGATTTTGTTATTGAAATGGTAGAGGATCATAATAAAACAGTATATGTGTGTGGATTAGATAGTGATTTCCAACGAAAGAAATTTGGACATTTATTAGATTTAGTGCCATACAGTGATAAAATAGTCAAACTCACATCTCTTTGTATGAACTGTAAAGATGGAACAAAAGCCATATTTTCAAAACGCCTTACCAATAGTGAATCTCAGATAGTAATTGGTTCCGACAATTATATTCCTCTGTGTAGAAAATGCTATCTAACTCTTTAAACAATAATGTGTAGATTACAGCCATACGTACATATACACCATTTTTTACTTGTTCGAAATATTTTGCACGCCTATCATTATCTACTTCTGTTAAAATCTCATTATTACGTGGTAATGGATGTAATATTATTGCAGTTTGTTTCATTTTATTCACTCTATTTTGATTTATTTGCCAAGGTGCAATATCGAAATCTGATTTACAATCCTTATGTCTCTCAGATTGATATCTTGTACAATAGAAAACATCGTATTTCTCTATGTTTATATCAATGTTCTCAATGATATGAATTTCCTTTATAGTTGATATTCTTTTGATTTCATTCACATAACTTGAATCGGGAACACAATCCGGGTAACAACAAAACGTTATTTCATAAAATTGTTCAGTTAAAGCCAATATTTTTAATAATGAATGAATAGTTCTACTGTATTTAATATCGCCTACAAAACAAATATGAATTGTCTTGTTTGTATTGATGTATTCTTGTATAGTGTATAAATCTAATAAAGCTTGTGTAGGATGTTCTCCATCTCCGTTTCCACCATTTATTATAGGAATCTTCGAAATTTTGATTGCATCAAATATTTTTTGTTTTTCTGGATGTCTTAAAACAATCATATCAGAGAACTCTTGCAACGTTTTAAGTGTATCTTCAAATGTCTCGCCTTTTTTAATACCAGAAGTATTTACATCAAAGTTTATTACACTTCCACCCATTTGTAACATAGCGGTTTCAAATGACATTGATGTTCGTGTACTGGGTTCAAAAAAAGCATTACATAAGACTTTTCCAGAACAACAAGATGAAGGCATTATACCTTTCTTAAAATTACGAGTAAAATGAAAAATAGAGTTTAAATTTGATTTTGTTAAGTTATCAACAGAATCCATCCTATATAGTACAATCTTAAACAATATATTTAAATGATTTAAATATGAAAACGTAAAAATATGAATATGGACGAGTCGCGTGAAATTAAAAAAGGTCGCAAAAAAACCGTTGTAAATTCTGATGAACCACAGGTTCCTAAAAAGCGGGGGCGAAAGCCCCGAGGAGGTACATTAATTGTTAGAGATGATTCTATAAAAGAAAGTATGCAAATAATGACAAATGTTATATTGAACTTAAAATGTTCATTAAAAGATTTGGAAGCCCCACAAACAATGACAGATAAGTTGTATTACGACCCGTCTGTTCCACCTACAGTACAATCATATGAAAACAATGCACTGGAATATAGTATATATGATAAAAAGGCTGTATTGGATGATAATATGGGTAATAAAATAGATTATTGCAACAACGATTCTGATGACACAACTAATATTAAAGAAATCAATCGTAAATTAAAAGATTTAAAAATTTCATATTATAAACAAGATGTGGTTAAAAAATCTGCGTGCTTTTGGTGTACTTGTGAGTTTGACAATCCAACTTGCTACATTCCAAAAAATGTAAGCGAAGATAAAATTGTTGGTTATGGTTCTTTTTGCAGACCTGAATGCGCCGTATCATATTTGTTCAAGGAAGAATTAGACGATGCTTTAAAATTCGAACGTTATCATTTATTAAACTCCATATATGGGAGTGTCTACAACTACAAAAAAAATATAAAACCCGCCCCTGACCCTCACTATTTATTAGACAAATTTTATGGTACTTTAAGTATCCAAGAATATAGAAAGTTATTAGGTACCGAACATATGTTATTAATTCTGGATAAACCAATGACACGAACAATGCCAGAGCTTCACGAGAATAATGATCATTTTATAAATGACATTTATGGAACTCAAAATGAAAGTAGTTCTTCCCAAACAGTATCATCATCAAAATACAAAGTGAAACGTGAAAGTGAAAAGAAAAAAGGTCCATCTAAAAAGACATTAATTGCTGAACATTTTGGACTATAAATAATTGAAACACATATAAATATTACATCTCAAGATACTATATACAAATGAATACAGTATCTTGCTATTTAATGGGTGGTCTCGGAAACCAAATGTTTCAAATTTTCGCTACTTTAGCATATGGTTTGAAACACAAAAGACAAATTATATTTCCGTACGCAAAGACAAGTCCCGGTAGTGTATTACGATACACATTTTGGGATACCTTATTGAAACCATTAAGCATATTTACGACACTTAATAGCAAAACTGGAATCAATAATAATGAATTGTTCAAATACCCAAGATTATCTGAGGAAGGACATAATTTTCAATTGTTACCAAATGTTACCGCTAATTCAATTATGTTATTCGGATATTTTCAATCATACAAATATTTTGATGAATATTATTCCACTATAATAAAGCTAATGAGAATTGATAAGCAAAAAAAAGAAACTATGGATTTATATAACAGCAAATATTTTTTACATACCAACAATAAAATATGTTCTATGCATTTTAGAATCGGTGATTATAAAAATATACAAGATTGTCATCCCGTAATGCCAATTGAATATTTTGATCAAGCACTTGAAGAATTAATGGAAACCGAAATCATAAGTCGTGTTTTATATTTTTACCAAGAATGTGATACTGAAGACGTTGAACAAATAATTGGAACATTACAATCAAAATACAAGCATATGGATTTTATAGGAATAGACCATAATATTCCTGATTGGCAACAATTATTACTAATGAGTAGTTGTCATCATAATATTATTGCAAATAGTACCTTTAGTTGGTGGGGTGCATATATGAATACTAATGTAGGAAAGGTGGTATTATATCCGGATGTGTGGTTCGGGCCAAAATTAAATGATAAAAATGTTGAGGATCTATGTCCACTGGAATGGAGAAAGATAAATTATATAAAAAATTGATTCAAATATTACATTATAGTAGATATTATATTGTAATATGTCTAGTCAAACCGAATTACTACTTGCCCTTGTCAATGAACTACCTTATGTTCAGTCTTTATTGTCTGATATCAAACAATTAAAAAAGGATGTAAAATACGAAAAAAAACAAGCAAAAAAATGGAGAAAAAAACACGATGCATTATTAAATATTTTACACGATTATCCGTCATTAATGCATCATGAAGTAAAACAAGAAGTTATTGATTTAACCAATGAAGATATTATTGAAGAAGTTAGTTCTATTAAAATCAGTTATGACCCTGTACAAATAAAAGAAGAAAATATTGCACAAGACGATGACTTATCAGTTGAAGGAGAAATTATAGAAATTCAAACAGATGAGAATGAAGTAAAAGAAACATTGCCAACAGAAAACAACACTAAAGAAGAAGTTGTAGTTGAGCAAGAAGAATCTGAAGAAGAGGTAGAGGTTGTTGAAGAATCTGAAGAAGAGGTGGAGGTTGTTGAAGAGTCTGAAGAGGAAGAAGTGGAGGTTGTTGAAGAGTCTGAAGAAGAAGAAGTTGAGGTTGTTGAAGAGTCTGAAGAAGAAGAAGAGGAGGTTGTTGAAGAGTCTGAAGAAGAAGAAGAGGAGGTTGTTGAAGAGTCCGAAGAGGAGGAGGAAGAAGAATTATTCGAAATGGAGATCGGTGGCAAATCATATTTTGTAACCGATGAAAAGAATGGTGTAATATATGAAGCACTTGAGGATGATGATGTAGGAGAAATGCTTGGTCATCTTAAAGATGGTAAAGCTGTATGGAATAAAAAAGTAAAAAAGGTGAAAAAATAAAAATATACAAAAATATACATTTAATTTCTAACGTCGTAACTTTCTGGTTTTGTTAACTTTATGATTTCCACCATATTTGGAGATTTTTTTTTGTTCCTTATCTTTCAGTTTATTTAAAATAGAAATTATCAACTTATATCTTTCCTCGTCTTGTTGTTTCTGTTGTTCTTGCTGTATATTTCTACTACCACGTTGATTTTCTAATTTCTCCAGTTTGGTTTTGACATTTGCCAATTCATCCAATATAACATTAAATGTTGAGTCATCATAGAATTGATCAGAAATATTTTCAATAATATCTGGATTTATATACTCATTAACAAAAGCTTCCAGTGTTAGTTGAGGTTTATCGTTTAATATCATTTTGTTATATATGGAAAGTTTCTTTAATAAACTATTATCTTTGTAAATCGTATTTAAAATATTACTTTCACTTATAGAATGATTTTCAGATTTATTACTTGATACACGTTTTATGGTTTTATTAACTGTTTTAGATTCATTTGTGATGAGAGAATGTAAAAATTCCCGATTTCCATATAAATACCAGTCATAACTACTATAAAGTTGACCGCGAATATCCATTATTTTTTCAAGTAAATGTCCTAATTTATTATTTCCATATTTACAAAAAATACTACTTTTATTCTGATCATTTACTTCTCCCTCAATAAAGTCACATAAAATTGTAATTTCACGACGTTTTGTATTTCTATTCTTTATGCTACCTACATACATATACTTTTGAATGGTAGCATCATCGTTTTCTACAAGCTCTCTTGATTCAAAATATTTTTTGTATATTAAGTCTAATACAACAATGAGAAACTGCTTGGCACCGCGTTTCTTTTCAATATAACCTATAAAATTAGCAAATAAAGATTGTAATTCAACATTCATTAATTCTTTATCAGCATATCTGTATTGACTTCGCGTAAATTCTTGTAATGCCATTTCAAATTCTCTTAATTCAATCGCTATTTCAGTAGATTCGGAATATGTGTTTCGGCGCTTTGTAACCAGTTTTGTTACAGCAACGTCTGTATCTTTTGCTTTTAAAACTAATGCACGATATTTGTCAAAAATGTGTGTCATAGATGGATGATTTAAAAAATCGTTAATCCATATAATTCTCGAAATAGTATAAATAGTATTGTTTAACCTAATATAAGAATAATTTTTTGCAATAAATGGGTTTGTATATCGCATCATGTACTTAGACAAAGAACGTTTTTTCTTAATGATGTAATTATAAGAATCGTATACATTACTATATACTGGGTACTTAGTAGGAAATAACAATACCAACATTTTTTTAATATTCTTTTGCTCATATGAAATTCTTGTATCGTGATCAATATCTTCCAATCCACTGGTCGTATTTTGAATTAAATGTCGCGCAAATTGTGCTTTATTGAAGAAAAATTCAATAACTTTATCGTAAGACAAATAATCTAAAGTATCTGGGTATAATACATCACTGGTAAAATATGGATAGGTATTTAGTTGGGTTTTAATGTCTTTCATCATCGGATGATATAATTTATCTATGGTAAAACTTATACTTTCTATATCGTCTTGATCTTTTGGAATATTTGTGTCAAATGTTATGTCTAATTCATCTATAATAAAGTTCATACTATATTATAAATAGGTATTTAATTTAAAATTTATTCATTAATCCTTGCCCTTGAAAACCTTCTAATTGTTTTTGAAGTTCGGCTTTTTCAATCATCTCTTTCGCTTTTTTGATTTCTTCTTCACTAATGATACCATCACCATTTTCATCAATATTTAAATGATAATCTTTGAAGGATTCTGATAAACAGCATAGAGAACTATCTTCATTAAACAAATATTCAGTGACTATAATAAAAATGATTGTCATTATCATTGCTGTATAAATATCACGACTACCCATCCAAGCAATGGTGAAAACCAGTATTTGTTTACTAAACGTATGTTTCAAATATGCCTCCATTGTTTTACTTAATTTAATCGTAACAAATCGTGAAGAAATGTTAAGTATAATAATCATCATCCCGGCAAAAATTTTACTATTATTGAGAAGTTGTATTTGTCCATCTAATGATTTCATTTGATTTTTTAATTGTTTGAAAAATGTCATATATAATCTACAAATATATTCTCTCTATGGTTAGATGCAGGTTTAGATGCAGGTATTAGATGTAGCATTATATGTAGTTTGCTGTTTTCAAGATGAAAAAATAAATGAACAAACCATAAAAGTTTTTAGATAATACATCTAAATAGTTATAGAACGTATTTTTTAAGACATATGGAAATAAGAATGCTATTCCATAAAAGGACCACACAGTAAACATAAAATAAAATAATCCTTTATTCATAAAACTATCACCAACAAATGTATCAAATAAAGTATAAAATGATACACATAATGCAACCGTTCCGATACCAAAACTAACATATCTGTTCATAATATTTAATTCTCCCAGAAACCCTGTTAAAAGCATCACAAAATTAGCGACTAACATAGTAATTATTTCTTTGGATTTTTCGTAAGTAATGGTTACTATACTTGCAATTTTCTCCGTATTCACCGTATTAATATATTCCATAAAATATGCTGTTGTTAGTAACATAAGAGGTGTAGAAATAAACCAATCAAAATAACGTGTATATGTTACTTCAAAAGACATCTTACTCAATTGTATTACCAACCATACATAAAAGGAAAATTCTATAAACTGTACTATTAGTTCCATCATCATAATATCATTTAAAATACCATCTTTTGAACTTAAAGGTACCAATATTCCGTGAATACTTACCAGTCCGATTAGAAATTGTATTAATAAAGAAATATATGCGGATCTTAGTATGTTATTGTTATTCATATATATAATAATAACATTTTCATAATCTAAACTATGTTTTATTTTCGTGCGTTGATACCTTGTAACAATTTAAACTCTTTTTCATTCTTTTCTGAATATGTAGTAAATTCCTCTTTTTTATCGGTGAACCCATCAACAAATGTTTTAAATCCTGTAAATTCTGTGTCACTTGTATTTTCTTCCGGTTTGCCTTCCATAAATGTTCCTTTTTCAACATTGTTAGTTTCTGGTGATACAGTAATTCCCATACATTCACTATAAACCTTTTTAGCATCGTCAATCATTTGTTTTTCAAATTTTTCTTTGTTGTTAATAACATATTTTGCCCTATCACATTTGGCATTATGTTCCGATTGTTTGTCTAATAATCTATTTCTCTCTGCCATAAGTTTGTTTTGTTCCGATTGTGTTTGTTGTTTCAAACGTTCTTCGGCTACACGATTATCTTCCTTTTTATTTTCCAAATCAAGCTCGCCTTGAGAAAGAGGACGCATTTGATTACCTTCTTGAAAGGACCTTAAATTAAATAAAATAGGATTAGTCGCATTATAAAAGCCAATTATAAATAAACAAACTAATAACCCCAAATATTTATTAATGCGAGCATAAAAGACGATTATTGAAACCATTAATAATTTTCCTAAAGTTGAATGTGTTAGCTCAATGAAATAATTAGAAAATGATAAATAGAGAAGTAGTAATATAATAGGAATAAATTCAGCAATAACTTTCATATATAGTTATTTGAGAAATAAAGGTTGAAAAAATTTCTGCTTATTTTTTAAGTAACCAATGTCATTATTAGATACAGCATCCATATGGAATGAAAAAAATACATCAAAAAAGAGAATCGGAACAATGAAAAGAATAGGGAAATATGACCGTTTGAAAGAAGGATTTGAAACTACCATGTCAGAAGAATTGAAAAAATCCCAAGAAAGTTTAGAACAACGAAATGATAAAGTAAATTCTCTTTTAGAAAAAATGACTTCTACAAATCTAAACGACGAACCTTCAAATACTTTAGCAGATTACAACCCACTTCCAAATCCAAATTTACAAAATAAAAAGGATTTCCCATCCATTGAAGAAAACAATTTAAAATATAACCCAAATCAACACGATTTATATAGCAATTATAATCGAGCATATGAAGGTAATACTAATTATCAAGCACCTCCACCAAGAAACAGTGAACCACGCAATAATCATTCTTCTATTAATAATGATAAATTGATGGAAAAGATCAATTATATGATCCATATGTTAGAGCAACAACAACACGAAAAAACCGAAAACATTACAGAGGAATTCATATTATATGGATTTTTAGGAATTTTTGTCATTTATGTATGTGATTCATTTAGCAGATCCGGAAAATATATTCGTTAAGTACTGCATTAAGGTTAGTCATTTTTTTGATAAGAATCATCATCCGAACGATTACATCCCGATATTTCTATTAATTCTTTTATTTCATTAATACTATCACTTGAAGATGTAATATAAATATCTGGTATCACAGCATGAACAAAAGCTTTGAAAGAAGCTATTAAAAATAATACAGATAGTTTTGACGAAAATTGTAAATGCGAAAGATATGTCATACAAACATTTTTTGGGTGAGCAAACATTGCAATTATATAATTTATTAAATTATATTATTTTACATAATTCATTGTATCGTGTATTATATTATTATTTATCTTGTTGCGGTATTATCTTCCTTCGGCGTTGTTTTCTTTTATTCTTACAACATAAACCACCACAACTCAGAGTCCAAAGGATTCCTATAAATATTGATTGTAATAACTTTTCGCATGCTAAGAAACAACCAATACAAGGCAGACAGCAATATATACATTTGGGTTCTCCATTACTATAATCTAAGTTTGTTCTTGACATAATTATATTTTATATGCTACATGCTTTATGTTATATTATTTTATATATCAATTCGTGTGAATCGCTCATATATAGAATAACGCATGGGTCCTGAATGTAACATGGAATAAATAAATATCAATCTATATCTATGAGATACTTTTAAGGCAATTTCGATGTTTTCGTTAATTATTAACCTTTTTAAAACAGGAAAGTCTTTTTGTAAGTATAAAATCATCCCCCTGTTTTTACATATTTGTCGTAATAAAAGATTGTGTTGAAATAGCTCATATTTATAATTTATGATATTAAAATGTGGATTATGCAATACATAACGTCGCATAAATAGTATCAATTTATTAAGCTTTATTTTTGTATCTCTTAAATTCATCACAATATGCTGATAGTATTGGCGTTCCCAGAAGTAATTATATATTTTATCTTGAATATACGTATCTAATTTATTAATATTTCTAACAACCGAATGGGGGTTCATATTACTTAATGAGAAGTTTGTTTGATTTCTTTAACGGTTTTTGTAATTAAATAATCCGACCACGATTGTTTTGTTCCACCATCGTAAGCAAAAGCATAGTTATTATCAATTAACCATTGATTAATGTTTTCTCCTTGATGAATCACTTGAACTAAAAGTCTTCCATATTTATCTAAATCGCCACATTTCAAAGAAACTACTTTATTGAGTATTTTTTCCCTTAACGCATTGCGAACGAAATATCCGTGTTGCTTTTCTAATGCTGATGATGTTCGGATTTCAGGAGTATCTATACCGGATAGACGACAATTCCATTTGTATAATTTATCATTTAGAGGAAATATAGCTTTTATTGTATCACCATCATAAACAGAAACCACCTTAGCCTCTATTTCTTGTTCATAAACACATTTTGAAAATTTTGGAGCATCATTTATATTTGACCAATCCATTTTACTATATATATATCTGTAACAAAGGATTATTATATGGTTTTACGAAAATATATAAACATAAAACTTTGATTATATGAAAATGATTGAAATATTATTTGTATCTTTATGTTTGTGCTGTATGTGTGAATCATTTAAAATTATTCCGCCAAAAATGAGGTCTCAAAAACCTCCTGAATTATGGAATGCTTTAAGTAGTGTATTAAAATCAAATGCCCGTGGATGGTTTGTATCACGGGCTGAAAAATTAGGGATTGATTGGAATTTTCTGAAACAGCAAAATATCAAAAAAATGGAAAGACTTGGCGAATTGAAAAATATTTCTACGGATTATACTATTGTATACCCAGAATATTATAAGCAACCATTCCATGGTTATGAAAATGGAAATTTGAATTGGTTGGCAGCAGTAGAGGGAGAACCAGCAACACTTAGCATTGCGTTGAATTATTGGAAAGAGGTGAATCCATTAACTACTCAAGACTGGTTGCGTTATAATATTTCTAAAAATATTAAAGCATATTTGAAAAACAGTAGTTTATTACGCGAACCACGTGAAATATTAGATGTAGGATGTTCTGTAGGGATATCTACCGAGTTTTTATACAAATCATTTAGACATTCTAATATTACTGGTATTGACTTAAGTCCGTATTTTATTGCAATGGCGAAATTACGTGCAGAAGAGTTTGATATGCCTATCAATTACTATCATAAGAATGGTGAATATACCCATTTTGACCGTAATACATTTGATCTTGTTACTTGCAATTTTCTTATGCACGAATTGCCTGAACATGCCACCAAAAACATATTAGAAGAGATTCATAGTCTATTAGTATCTGGGGGTACAATCGCCATTATTGATTTAACTCCACAAACATTGAAAGATGACTATTTTGTGAATCAATTTCGTAGATGGGCATTTGAAGTTACTGAACCGCATATATATGGCTATTATAACCGTGACTTGGTAAATCTTTTAACAGAAGCTGGTTTTATAAATATTACACAGTGTTCAAACGACCCTATTAACAGTGTTTGGTTAGCATCTAAAGAATAAATATTTAAGAATTCATATAATTAAATATTTATGCAAAGCGCTTACGTTCTAATTGTTTAAAATCTCTATCTACTTGTGTTGGATGTTCTAAAGGAGTTACTAAGGTGCTTTGGTCTTCAATATATTTCAAGTGTGAAACAGCACCACTATATACGTTTTTAACGGCATAATCTAAAACAATTTCATTTAATTTTGCAATTTGACCGCGAATATCTTCTTTACGGTGCTCGGCGTATTGTAAATAAGTGGATCGCATTATAATTTTTAAAGTGTCTACATTTTGAGGACTTACTACAATTTGATTATTTGACATTTTATATACACCGGAACGGATACCATTTTGTAAGATTTCAATATTTTCAGCAGAAAAGAAAGCCCTACTTAAAACACTTGATTCCAAATTTCCAGTTAATGCATTTTCATAATCAGTAGCTTTAGATTTTAATGCAACGCGTTCTTTCATTTCAAACCACGCTTCTTTGGAAGGTTCGGCAATATTTACACGACCATTGAATTTTGATTCATTTTCATCTAATATTTTAGTAACTTGATCATAATTGTTATATGCTAATTTACAAGTATTCATTATATACTTTTATAGCAGAAATTAATCGTCTAAAAGAAAGACAATTTTGTTTTGATTGTTTTGATTGTTGATTATTATAAATTGTTTTTTCTTAAGATATAATATATATATAATGGAACAATTTTATGTTATTGTAATGACAACAGTTGTCGTATTATTGATTGTAACGTTGACTTATATAGGTGTTTATCTTGTAAATGATGAAGATGAAACTACTACATTTCCTCCTGTAGAAACACAATGTCCTGATTATTGGGAGGCTGATGATGAAGGGAAATGTGTAGTACCTCAAACAATCAACAAAGGCGGTCTTGTTGCCGGTACTGCTATGAATTTAAAAGAAGACTATAAAACAATTTGCGATAAAAAGAACTGGGCTAACCTTAATGGAATATCTTGGGATGGTGTTTCTAACTATAATAAATGTTAAATATTTATAATTCACTGTAAATATTTAAACCTCAAAGTACTTTACTGCGGTATTCTCTTCCACGTCCAATGTTTTTTCAGACAATGTAGCAGTATCTGTGTGAAGGCGTGTTTTAGCTTCTAAGTCCATTTTATTATTTTCTTCAATAAGTTCAATTACTTTGTATTTCAAGTTATATATTTTTTGATGTAATGGTAATACTTGATTTACGTATATTTTCGTCGCTTCTGTCAATGATTCACGACTATTGTCTTCTTCAAATTTTTTGAGATAATTTTGTAGTTCCTCATTGTATTCAAATAAGTCGTTGTTTGTATTTTCAATAATAGCTTCTGTTTTCTCATTAAAATAAGATTCATTGTACAAATCTGTTAATTCTTTGAAAGTATAACGATTGATTTCAAATTCTTCATTTAATTTTTCATATAACTTAGTAATAGCATCATCTGACATATAATCAAACAAACTATCCATTTTATATTTCATCATTTGATCCTTAGCATCATTCATTGAAGTTTTGATATTTCCAATTTGATCGATTACATTTAAATGGTATCCAGCATTGATTTCAATATTTAATTTGCAAGGGTCAGTAGCGTCATTACAAGATGCTTTATAAACCGAACCAATCTTTTCAAATACGGTCCCAACATTACGTTTACAAGATATACAGCGTGGTTTCAGATTATGAATCCTCAACATTCTTTCTTTTTTATTCTTGTAAATCTTGAAAATATCTCGTTTCTTCTTAAGTATTTCTTTTTCATAATTGGATTTTAATTCAAAATACTTTTTCAATGCAGAATGAACATCCATATTATCTTTGTCAATCTTTTGTTCTTTTGGTAAAGTTTCGGATTCACGATATTGGATAGACGGGTTATTTTCATTAATAAATTTCACAATCGTTTCAGGATAATTGTCTATTATAGTAATCATATTATGAGAAATATTCAATGTATGTAAATTTTTAAGGCCTTGTAAATTGATATATGTAAGTCTATTATTGGAGCAATTTAATTCTTCTAAATTTGGTGGTAATTTATCAATAGTATCAAAATAGTTATGTGATATATTAATATGCGTTAAAGCTTTTGGTAAGTTATCAAATTCCAAATCATCAATATAATTATGGTCAATATTCAATTCTACTAAAGAACTTGGTAAGTTTTCTACTTTCACGAGTAAATTCTCTGGTATTTCTAATATTTTCAGACCAGGAGGGATGTTTTTCAAGGAAGTAATATTACCAGCATTGAATTTTAAAGATTTGATTTTGAAAGGTTTCAATATTTCTAAATCTAAATCACCGTTTAAAGGTTCCGAAACATATAATTCATCATTTTCTTTGTTCATATTTTCAATAATAGCCTTCAAACGTTCTTGACCAGTATTGTTTGTATCTATTATTTGTTTTCTTTGTTCTTCAATAATATTCATTATATAGTACTTTCACATTTATTTATGATATATATTGATGTATTGTGTCAAATGCAGGGAGATTTGTAATTTGGCTACGCTCAGTATGCTGTTGTTGTGTTTCACGAATTTTTGATAATATATATTGCTGTTCTCTATACATTTTATATGCCTTCTCTTGAGGGGTCAATTGTGCTTTTTTAAGATTATACAATATAAACCCTAATATTAATACAAATCCTCCAAATATCACAAAGTTCAGTATGTTGTAATAATTTTGGATTCGATTATTATGCATTTCTCGCAACGAGGCTCCTAATAAAAATTTACTTTCTTGTTCTATTAAATGTGTCATCTATATTATAATATATTGTAATATAGAAATTAGAATATTTGTATGTGTTTATGTGTTTATGCGCTATGTGCTAAATAATACAATACTCCCAAATAGGAAAATATACCAATTACTATGGATACTAACCATATTGGAATAACTGTTTTATGGCGGTAACCCACACCGAATTCACGGAAACTACCATCCTTATTATATACAAATGAGGGTTTCAACATATGAATGGAAAAAAAGAAAGCTAAAAATATACATACTGCGATTGCTAATTTGTTGTCTAATATAAATTCACGAATATCCATAATGATTATCTATATAATATTATTGGAAAATCAATCAAAATATTCTTGGTCTTCTTCATAATAATTCCCATCTTGGTAGTTTTCACCTAAATGTGCAATATTATTTGCTTCATCATCGTAAAATTCATTTTGTTGTTGTGATTCATGATCTTCTAAGTCTACAACATTTTGTATCATTTCTTGAACAACTTCGCCACCTTCTACTTGGTCTGTTATTAATTGTTTGATCATATCACTTCGTTCCATATCATATACCTCAGGTCTATAATTCACCACATCTACCACATCCCATCGTCCCATTTTGTATTTTTTATGTAAATCTTCTATTTTACGTTCTTCTTTTGTCATATCTCCTAAATATTTTATGATTTGTTTCTTTTCATAGTCTTTGGCTCGTTTTGTTTTCTTTATAATAGAATCGTAACTATGATTTATTTCATTTTTGTGTTTTCGTTGCATTTCCAAAATAGTGTATATTAATTCACTAACTAGTTTATTTGATTCTTCAATATTACCGGTATTTACTTCAATTTCGTGTAGTTCATTGTGTGCATCTTCATTTCTTTCATCTACATTTACTGATATACCCGATATACCATCATTCTCTTCAGCATTGTTTTCAGCAATTGCTTTCTTGCGTAATTCAATATTTATATCTTGTAATTCATTTGATTCAGATGTTTCGATCATTTCATAAAACAAGGAGTAATAAATATAAGTTGCGAGCAATTCTTGTGCTTGCATATCATATAGTGAATAACCATTGGTTTCATTTTTGAAAGGAATGTGTTTATAAAATCGTAATAGATCGGAATATGATTCTTCTAAATTATCCATTAATCTTCGTATAAATTCATTTTCACTGTATTTTGCAATGTCTACGTATTGACTCTTTAAAACTTTGAACAAATCTTGTAAATGATTTTTGGAGAACTGTGATTTTAAACCACGAGGAGTAAAATAATGGACTGGATTATTTAATATGATATTACCAAATATGCTAACAATATTATGAACATTTATATCAAAGAATGATAACATTGTAAAATGTTTGTTTGAGTTTGTTTCATTCCAACTACTCGAGACATTCATTAAATAATCATTAATTTCATTATATTGACTATCTGATAAAGCTCCATAACGCTCTACAAAATCCATAATTCGAAGATACATTTTATTATTGGACATCAACAAATAATTCTTTAAATCTTCCAATTCTTTTGTATCCTCAAGATGCATTTGATGTAATTGATATGTTCCCATTGTGCGCTTCATTAATTTTATTAATGGCTCTTCAATAACGCTGCTATTGCGAATATCCAACTCCTCAAACAATACGTTCAAATTGTCAACGAAATCATTTACAGATGCATAATTAACTTCTACCTTGTTTTGTTGATTTACAATGTTCATTAAATCTACAAGATTATTCATGCTATAATTCTTGCCACTTCGCTTAAATAACATCATTTTTTCTTGTATTGTAAGAGAACTATCATAATCCTTTGGTTTTTCACCACATAAATGTTCGTAAACTTGTGGTACAGGAATATCGCGGTCAAAATTACAATAATGAATAAAGGTTGCATACACGTTTTCTTCTAACTGCCCTTTTGGTAATTCAGGATATACTATTCTGGTGTTACTATTATGAAAATAAGTTGTTGCGCGAGATAATTTATGAATATCATTCAAAAACACCTCATTTTGCTTTATGTTTTTCAAATAGTATTTGATTTGGTCATTTTTTTCTTGGAAATATGTCATTGGGCTATCGTTGGTATTGCAACAAGCATTGTCAGTAAAAGGTATCATTCCGTAGGTCTTTAACAGTGGTATTTGATGTTTTACGACTGAATTTATTCCATCAATTAATGCATAGTTGTATTGATATAATTTTCCAAGAACAATATTTCTCATTTCACCTTGTTTTACGTGTCCTGTTTTGATAGTAGTCATAAACTCGTCTTTGAACTCCTTAGTGAAATTTACTGGTTCTTTTATTGTAAGAGGTATTAATGGTGGTTGAAATTGTAACCATTTTTGAACTTTATGCATATTTTTATCACTGCGTTCATTTTGTAATTGTAAATATACTTTTTTTGTTTTGTATTTTTCATTGACATCGTTTCTTACTACAAGATTTGTTTCAATAATGGTTTTAATACGTTTTGCAAAGGTTGCTTGGTTGTATTTGTAAACACTATTCCAAGGTTTGATATTAGATTTAGTTTTGTATAATACGCAGGCAATATATTCTATACCGGTAAGGTCTTCAATACCAGTCATCGGATATCCTGACAAACTATTTACACAACCTGGAAATGTTTTTGTAGTAGTAATACTTGGAATAACGGTTTGAATAGTAATCAACAATACGGAAGATACAATCAAAATCAATGTTTCATCATAATAGGTCTCATATGGCGCTAATGTTTTTCCTTTTTCTTTTTCTAATTTTGCTGCACGTTTTGTGTATGCATCTTTTGATACTATTTGATTTTGTACAAGTTCATTACTTAAATTCAATACTTGATCTTGAATTTGCTCCATTTTAATGTCCATCATTTTGCATAAGTAGGAGAACACACTATAAATAGTTTCAAGAACAGGATTTTCAAATGTTTTAATAATATGTTCTCTTTGACGTTGTCGCATTGCCATCAAATCTTCTTCCAAAATATCCCGAGAACTAATAGCAAATCCCATAGGGTCAAAACCTTCTTCTGAACTGTAATCTATTTTACGAATTGTCATACCACTGTATCTGTCTATAATAGCTTCACCATCGTCACTTAATACACCCTGTTCTCTTACCACTTTCATTAATGTTTCTGTATAACCGTTTCGTAAAACAAAAGCTTCTGCTAATGCGTGTAAAAATCCGGGTATTAGTTTTACATTAGTATCTTTACAATATTTCCAATGTTGTTCCTCCGCGTCTATGATTGGTTCTCTGCAAAACAATTCTACAAACCTTACAATTTGTTGTTGTTTATCTGAAAAATCTTCATTTCCCATTATTTTTTGGAGTAAATTAAAATGTGGTGATTTTAATGATGCTGGGGCAGAGGCATATAGACCCAACTGATAAGCAACATTATTTGCTTTTTGTTGTTGGATTTCTTTCAAATTAGCATATTTTTGTAAATGTTCAGCATATTCTTTGATGTTTTCATCGATTGAAGTTTCAATGGTATCTAAGTCCCTTTCAATACGACTATTCATTTCATTGATCAAATTCACGCGATTCGCCTCTAATTTTTCTTTTACCATTGACGTATTTTCACATACATTATTTGTTCTGTTTTTCATACATGTTTGTTGAATATTACAGAAGAGTTCATTGTCATTTAAGAATGTTTCATCTTCTACAGAGTTATCTCTTACCCAATTCTTCTTATTATACTTAAAATAAACGTGAGTATTTGGAGAAGTGCTTTCTACACGTGCATAATCACCATCCTGGACAATCTTTTTACCTCTTATGATAGTTTCTGCTAACTCGGTTGCATAACTGGCTTCTGCATCGTGTTTTTCCAATAGAATTTCCACAAGGAATTCTACAAATGTCTTATGAGACATACTTTTCTTTTCTGTTTCATATGCATCAATTATTTCATATGGAGTATCATCAAATTGACTATCATAAAATAATTCTTCTTTGTTATTATCTTTTGTCATAGCTTCTTGATTCTCATAATGCTTTGCCAAATATCTGCGCTCACACGTATTTTTTACTTTATACGAAGATTTTGGAGGTTCTAACATATTCATTTTCTTAGGAACACGTAAATGGAATTGTTGCTTTGCTAACACATTATAAAACATTTTGCCACTATCAATTGCAGTCATTGTTTGTAACATTTCACTATCGTGTTTCAAATTATCCAACTTGTATACATTTATGATATTTTTATCATTGTTCTCTGGGTCATCCATTAAATCATTGATTTGGGATTTTATCTTATTTGTCATAGTTCTATCGTCGAAAATAGATTTGAAAAATGCGGCCTTTGCCAAATATTCTTTCTTGTATGCCTTGATGTTTTCTTTAATGCTATAACGAATGTTATCAAAATGAGTATATGTTACATCTTTCATATAGATCATATATGGTTCTAATTCACGCACAAAAGATGACATATTTAGCTTTGTTTTTAATTGATTACGCATCATATTAATGATTGATTTGGTCTTTGGTACGAAAGTCTCTAAGAATTTATCGTATTTATTTTCACGGTCTATATTGATTTCACTACTCAATGAAAAGTGATGAATATCATTGAGAACATCTACAGCACTGTAATCAATTTCTGTTTCTAAGGAATCAATCGTGTTTTCAATAATATCGGTATATTTATGTAAAAATCGGTAATAACCATAATATTCTTGAGATATATTGTATCTTTCAAGCATATTGGATTCGTGTAAATATAACTTGGAGAACTCTACCATTCGTTTTGGTAAAGTTACAAATGACTTCACGTGTATTTTATCACTTGGAATATTTGCACGATTTGATAAGTTATAATGCTCAATGAAAAATCGCTTATTTTTAAATTCGGAATATTGATAAGTAGTACTATTGAAATCTAATAGATTATCTGCAATAGCTTCTATATTCGAGTTTATTTCGGCAATATGCATAATATCTGAAGATTCATATGGTGCCAAAAATGGTTTAAATGAGTTGTTAATGTTACGTTGTCTATCGTCATATGTATTTGAATTAGTAATTTGGTCATTTTCTTCTGAGGAATTACTAATAACTACATCTTCGGTTTCTCTAATGGAGTCATCATCAATATATACCTTCTTGCGATGGGTAATAACTGGAAGTAACCACTTTAATTTATGGTTGAATTCTTTCAAGTTGTTTACCAATGGTTTGTAAAATGGACCTTGTTCTTTTGGTTTTAATATAATATAATCATTCTCAAATACAGAAAAATTTTCACGCAATTCTTTGAAGCGTGTTAATAACAATTTAATATTATTCATTACAGAAGGTGTGCGTTTGGCATCTGGAATCGTTGACAATAATTGGTCCATAAAATCATTGAGCTGTGTTTCAATATCATAACGTCTTTCTTTGACATCTAATTCTACAATTTCGCGAACGGTATCTAATTTTTCTCCAAAGATAATTTCATTGGTTTCATTATATAATTCTTGTAATTCATCTTCAACCTTATTTTCTTCTTCTTGCGTAACTTCTTGTGGAGAAATATCTACGGTTTCCTCGATGATATCATCATTATTAAGATCTTCTTGCTCCTTGATTTCTTCTTCATAATCTTTCTGAATTTGTTGTGGGGGTTCTCTGAGTTCTATTTTATCAATTGGTAAATCTAACGGAATACCTTGATATTTGAAGTCAATATATAATACACTCATATCCGGATAACTGGTCAATTCAAGCATATCATTTTCAATATTACTTATGCGAGCAGTAAAACTTCCTGGATAATCACCGCCAAAATGTATTTGTACCCATTGATTTACTTCAAGGTTATTCTGTGCAATAAAACCCTGTTTTGGATTTCTGTCTAATAAATTTATTGTTTCTATAGCATCATCTTCAAAAGCATTATCACGTAATTTGAGTTCCAATTTTTGTCCACCATTTACTTCAATTATATATATCTGCTTTCCATCAATATAATCTATTAGAAACACCTTTTCATGATATGTTTTATTTTCGGGACTTATTATTTCTATAATGTCACCTAATTCCAAAATGATTGTTGAAGACATATATAATAACCATCTAAATTATATTTATGCCAAATAATTTAAAAACATATTTATGTAGTTGATTATATGGAAACTTCCAAACAACAAGATTATATTTACTCCTTTGATTTGACTAACCCACCAGCACATACAAATGTAAAAGTATACAATAATGCAAGTGACGAATATCATATTTTTAATTATAATCGTGCAATGATTGCTGATGAAAATGCATTATTACGACTGTATAAATCTGTAATTTGCATAAAAGATAATGATAATCTGCAAATTAGAAGCATTGCCTCACCAAAATCTACACCTTTTGATTCATTTACAAAAGAACACCCATTAGATGAATCGATTATTACAACCCGTCTTGTAGAAGGAACAATGATTAATATGTTTTATCATAATGAAAAATGGCATATTCATACACGGGGTGCTGTTGGTGGACAATATTTTTACTTCCGTAATCAATATTATGCCGACCAATTTTCAAACAATCGTCAAATATCCTTTTACGATATGTTTATGGAATGTTTGCAAGCTGAAGAAAAAGAGGAATTAAATGACCTTGCTATCATAAAATGTTTTTCAAAATCATTTGTATATTCCTTTGTAATGCAACACCCCGATAATCATATTGTGATTCCTGTAGCAAGACCACAATTATATTTAACACACGTTTTCCAAGTGCAACAAAACAATCAAGTACAACACATTGTTGATTTTATGAATCATCAAGAATTAACTGATTTAAAATCTTTGAACGGACTTATATTGACTCCTGAAAGACTTGTAAATGATAAAGATTATGACACTATGATTCAAAAATACTGTAATATTCAGGAAGACTATAAAACAGTAGGATTAGCATTTTATAATACCAAAACCGGCGAAAGAGCCGTTCATAAATCGGAGTCTTATGTTACTATGAAATCTCTTCGTGGTAATAATCCAAATTTACAATATCAATATTTGGCCTTACGTAGGGCTGATAAAATTAAAGAGTTTTTACAATATTTCCCAATTTATAAGAAATTATTTTACAAATTTTACAGCCAATATCGCGATTTTATGAAAAATGTTCATCAATCGTATTACAAATATTATATTAAGAAGACTATTTCACACGTAAGTAACAAATACATGCCACATATTTATCGTATTCACCACAATGTATATCTTCCTTCTGTAAATGAGAATAAGCCTAAAATCATTACTATTGCGGAAGTATATAAATATTTTGATGATGTGGATATTGGCGAATTATTATATGCCCTTAATTACGATGGTCGTCAAATAGAACACGAACGCATTGTAAATACAACAACTACTCTATAAGTGATTAGGTGGTTTGATGCTTGTAAAAACCTTAAAAAATTGATTATTTATATTATATTTTTGTGTGTAATATAAATATGAGACTAACAACAATGACAGCTTCAACTACAGCTACAACTACAGCTACAACTATTCCCGACGATGTGATTTTTAAAATTTATCAGTATGTTCCACTTACTATTCCTGTTTGTAGGACCATTCACAACTATACACGACAACGTTTAAATACTTTTGCAAAAGTCATTCAACAATGGTATACAAAATACAAATTGCCCAAAACTAATGAAATAATA
>MDSZ01049791.1_pt1 | contig 33963 bp, 31 predicted proteins | sample 811201 | NCBI WGS metagenome assembly MDSZ01 (sample SAMN05326647, study PRJNA326480) | marine metagenome | isolation source: seawater | place: Indian Ocean: North | collected 2010
GACTCCATGAATATGTTCTAAGAGTTTTTCTTGTCCATCTTGATCTAGATACAAAAAGAAATCAAAAAAACAGTCAGCATAAGTGGAATACGGTTGTTTTTGTTGTTTTTCAATCAACGTATTTTGTAGTCTATCTACATACCACTTTGCCATAGGTTCATCATCACTCCACACTTTCTCTATTTCAGTAAGGTGGAATTTATGTACAGCGTAATTGATGAGATCAATTGATCCTCTCAAATAAGGTAGTTTGTAAGATCGTAGTTTATCGTTTGTATTAGTTGAATTTTTCATGTTCGTGTTTTAGTTAATAATTAATTTCAAGACAATGATCGGTAGAATATATGACAATAACAAATATTTATTGAAAAATATTGAAAATAATATAACAAAATTGATAATAAGTATGAAAATACAGCATATTTATGCTAATAATTTTCTAGAAATATGTATAAATAATCATATGAAATGTTATATTTGTATTAACCTAAGAAAATCTTGGGTTACTATGACAAAAATGTCACTACGTGGTTTAAGCTATAGAGCAAGTTTCTATAGCTTTTTTTTTGTACAAAAAAACAATATCAGATGGCTAAAGGCAAAGCACAATTAAGAAGAGTAAGAAAGTTAGGAAAATTACTTCCAGCATTAAATCAACAACTAAGTAGTCAAGCAGGTCTAGCTCAAGGTTATTTTATGAATGCCATACAGCCAGAGTTTAATATGATGCAAAACCTTGCTAGGAATTATCAGACAGATATGTTATCACCTTTCACAGCTACAACTCAAGGTCAAGGATTTCTAAATACTATAGAGCAACAAAGTGAACAAGCAAGACAAGGTCTAGCAGATAGAGCAAGTTTACTAGGAATGAGTGATGAATCAGTTTTAGCAGGACAACAAAATATAGCTAAATCAGAAGGAGATAGAATGAATGCTTTAATGCAAATGGGTGAATCCAGCAAAGAAAATGCAAGAAGAGGATTTGGTAACATTATTGCTAATATGCTAAATCAAAGAAGAACAGGATATGTAACAGGATTAAATCAATCTCAAGGAGCAATGAATACAGCAAGAGGAATACAACAACAAGCAGGAGAAATGGCTCAAGGTGTAGTACAGTCAGTAATGCAAGGAGCAGAAACAGCAGTGACAGCGTTTGGTAAGTCAGACATAAGATTAAAGAAAAATATAACTAAGGTAGGTAAGTCTAATAAAGGACATAACATATATACCTTCGAATATATTGATAAAGAGAAATTTGGACATGGTTTGTATAAAGGGGTGATGGCTCAAGAGTTGGAGTCACATAGTGTTAGAAGAGATAGTGATGGATATTATAGCGTAAACTATGACACAATAGATGTAAACTTTGAAAGAATTAAATAAATATGGGATTATTCGGTAACACAGAAAAAGCTAAAGCTAGAAAATTATCTAAAATATTAGGGTATACAAGGAAAGATGAAAAAAAGACTTTAGATCAACTAGAACAAGAGTTTGGAGCTAAAGTAAGAGCATTACCTACAGATTACACTAAAAAAGATTTAAAAAGAATAGTAAAGGAAGAAAAAGGTGACACATTAGATAGTGTATTGTTTAATCCTACAGTTCAAGATGAAGCAGGTAATTTTGTACGTACAGACATACCAGAAGTAGATGTAAATGATCCAAGCGTAGTACGACCAGATTTACCTCCAGGAACTTTTTATGCAGATGATGTTGTTGAAATGCAAAATCAACTAGAGGAACTAGAAAATATAAGAGTAGGAGATGGTGATCCACAAATCAATTCAGAAATAGAAACACTCAGAAATCGTATAACAGAGAAACAAAACGTAATGGATGAAGCTCAGATTAGAGCAGTAGCACTTCAAATTGCAAAAGCAGATCCTAATTTTGTAGTTCCACCTCCAGGACAACCTATTGACGAAGCAACTAGATTAAGAGTTAATGATTTCTTACAATATAATCAAGCAGATCTATTTGCAGATGAAGTACGTGCATTAGGAAAAAAAGTAAGTAATATACCAGGTGTAATACCACCTTTACCAGAAGTACCAGAATTAGAAACAGTACCTATAAACCAACAAGCAGTAGAAGCTAATAATACGTTTTTTACACAATTAGCTACAGAAGCACAACAAGAAAGAGAAGCTAATTTATCTCCAGAGGAACAATTAAAGAGAACTATTCTCTCATCAATAGGAGAAGAGCCAGAATTAAATGAAGCAGAACTTAAAAGAGCTAAAACCAGAGCATTAGTTAATGCTTTTGGTAATCTATTACAAGCAGGAGTTGGTTTACAACAAATGCAAGCGGGTAATTATTTCCAGGCAAAACCATTAGATAATTCAGAAGTTCTAGCAAATCTTGATGGTGTTTATGATGATTATTATAAAGAACTAGCAGATTACAGAGATGATAAAAAAGAAGCAATGTTAAAAATAGCTACTATAGATGCTAATCAAATTGCCAGAGAAAGAGAACGAGAGCAGAAAGAAAAAGATCAAGCACTACAAATAGAAGAAAATAAATTGGATAGAGAATCTAGAGAAAATATAGCAAAACTAAACAGAGAAACACAATTAGAAATTGCTAATCTAAGAGCAGAGGGAGATAGTAAGAAAGATGATAAACGTTCACAACTAGAGAAAGATTTACTAAATACAAGAATAGAAGCAGAAAAAGAATTGCAAAAATCTACAGATTTAAATAATAAAAGAATATTGATAGCAGATGCAATGAAAAGTTTGACTACTCAGTATGGTAATTTGTATGATACTTATAAGGAAAACAACGAACTAATAGAAAATGAATTAGACGAAACTAAGAAAGCAGAGCTAATGAAAAAAAATGAAGAGATAGTTGCGAATCTAAACGCTATTAATGCCGAATTAGAAACATACAGAGGATACTCTAATGATTTACTTACTACAGGAGAAATAAATTATAAGACTAATGAAGAAGATGATGTTACAGTTTCAGAGACAGAAAATGCAACAATCAAAGCCTTACAGGAAGAAATCACAAGACTTCAAAATCAAATAAATACTCCAGCACAAGGATCGTTAGAACAAGTATTACAAGAGTCCAGAAATGAAATTGGAAACATATTAACGAATGAATTAAACTTTTTGAAATCTAATCTTGGAAGTGTTCAATTAAATAACCTAGAAAGTCTATTGTCATTACAAGAAAAGATTAATGATGTTAAAAAGAATAATTACAGCTCAGAAAAAAGATTAGAATATTTCGGTGATGAAAAAGTTAAGGTAGACAGTATATACAAGTTAAGTCAAAGACTTGATAGCCTTATAAATAAAATGAAAGAGGAAAGTGTGTCAGATGGAAATGAGTATACAGGTTAAGAATAATGTATGTCAGAAACAAAATTAACAGATTTACCGAAATACGACAGTGGTTTAGAAGTACCTCAGCTTATAGGTATAGATGATACTCCTAAACTTACAGGAATGTCTAATGATCCTATCAGATCATATGGTGATGATCCCTTTTCTAACTTTGGAGAAGGTTTCAATATCGGTAGTAGAGGTCTAATAGCTAACTTCAATTATTTATTTGCTCAATTCGAAAATGATCCTATCGAAAGATACGACATGGAAAAGAGGGCAGATGAAGTTATTGCTAATTCTCCAGACAGTGATGGTTCAGTAGGACAATGGATAGGACAGTTAGTACCATCAATATTACCTACAGTTGGAGCAGTTGTAGTATCTATGATACCAGGAGGTCAACCAGTTGCACCATATTTAGGTGCAATAGGAATATCTACCTTAGCAGGATCAAGTGCAGGGAGTGGATTAAGAAAATACGATAAAGAAAAACAAGCATTAGGTATTGATCCAAGAGAAAACCCAGGAGAAAGATTTGCTATAGCTACAGCATATGGAGCATCAGAATACATATTTGAAAGAATAGCTTTAAGTAAGTATCTACCGAAATCTATAAGATCAAAGATCAAAGAACCTATAGCTAAATTCATGTCTCAAGGAAATAAAATAGATGACAATGTAGCAAAGAGAGTAGTAGCAGATTTTATTAAAAAGAAACCTAGTGCAGTAAAGAGATACAGAGATGTAGCATTATACGAAGGTACTACAGAAGCATTAACGTCATTTTCTCAAGATATGGCAGATACGTATTTCCTAGAAAATAAACCAAGTTGGGAGCAAATTGGATATAACATGATGGAGTCATTTGGAGCGGGAGTACTTATGGGAGCAGGCGTAGGATCGTTGTCATTTAAAGCTCAAGATATGGCAACAAAAAGAAGGAGAGAAGAACAAGGTGATGTGTACATAACTACACATGATGGTGTAACGAAAGAAGTAGTTGGAAAAAGTGGCAATGAAAAGAATCCTAAGTTTGATTTGTTAGAGGCAAACGGAAACGTTACAAGTGTTAATGAAAATGAAATAGGAGCAATATTCAGTATATCCAATAAACAGTTTAACAATATACTAGAATCAAAAGATTTTGAAGGAATTATAAATGATGAAATATATACAGTCAACAAAAACATAGAACTTGAGCAAGAAAGAATATCATTCCAGGAGTTAGAAAAATTTGCAGATAGCAAAGGAGCATTATTTGATAAAGATGGGAAAAGAACGTATAATGTTGTTACAGTAGGAGACAGAAGTTATTTGGTCACAGGAAAAGATAAAAACAATTCTAAAATTGTATATGGTTTTGATATTGATGCATTTCAGCAGTTAGGAGAAAATACACCTCTTGTTCCAATAAACATAGATAATGCAGAAACATCTACCAGATCATGGACACAAGACGAAATGCAGAAATTCTATAAAGAAGCTCAAAGTGAAAATGCACAACAAGAAGTAGGAACACCTAATCCAGTGCAGGGAGAAAGCATCATGTATGAAGGAGAATTGTATGATGTATTAGGAACATTTGAAGGTGTAGTAAATCTTAAAAACAGAGACAGTGGAGAAGATGCACAGATAGATAAAAAAACTTACAACGATCTAAAACAAAATCAACAAGAACTAAATCCAGCAAGAAAAAGTAAAGATGATATTCCTATTAACGAAGATGGTACAATAGGATCAAAAACAAGTCAAGAATCAGCTAAAAATTTACCTACATTCACTATAGGCAGAGCGAAGTATAAAGTAGCAGAGATGAATGATAAAACATCAGAGATGGTTCTTGGTAAAACTTATACAGTAGAAGAGACAGCTAACAAAGTAGCAGAAAATCTATCTAAAAATTATGGAAACTTAGATTTTGAGGTAGTAAATGAAACAGACACGGGTGATGTTACAGCTAAAAATAAATTTGTTATAAAAGCAAAACCTAAAGGCAAAGCAAAGAAAACAGATCCATTCCAGGAAGTAAAAGATAAGGCTAAAGAAGTACAGGCTAAAGAAAAAATCTTCAGTAAAGGTGCAGAAGATGTTATGAAAGCTATTGAAGCTAATCAAGGTAAAGAACAAGCAGACGTATTTAAGAAAGAATACGACAAGTTAGTTGATAAACTTATAAAAGCGAGACAGAAAAAGGAAAGTGAGACAAAAAAACCTACTAAGAAGACAGTAAAAAAGGCTAAAACTAAACCAAGTGAGACAAAACCTAAGAAAAATGAGACAAAAAAGAAGGTATCAGACTCATCAGTACCTAAATCAGCAGAGGTAATTGATTATGTAGAGCCTCGTGGTAATAAAAGACGAGTAAAAGTAGTTACAAAGTTAGATGGAAGCAGACAGATATTTGCAGATGTAGATGGAACGTGGGTTGGACTTGAAAATGTATCTAAAAACAATACTTTAACCAATAAAGAATTGGTTGAAAAGGGATTTGGTAAAGTTACAAAAAGTAAAAAAATACCTTTAAAAGATGTGCTAAACCCTAAGATGATAGATAGACTATCTCCAAGACAAAAGAAAGCTATAGGCTTGGTAACAAAAATATCTAAGAAAGGTGAGGTAAAAATGTCTAAGGAATTTCTAGATAGACTACCATATTTTGATCCATTAGCAGACAATGGTATGGAAATAACCAGACAAATTGATCCATACATAAAAGGAAACGTTAAAAGAGTAGAATCAGTCATAAAAAGACTAGTGGGTGATTGGAAAAAAGCACCTAAAGTCAAGGTATACCAGTCATTTATGGATTTTTTACCTAATAATGGGGTAAACAACCCATTTCAGTACGCAAATACTAATGCATTCTTTGATCCAGAGACAGGACAAGTTATATTTTTTGCTAATCAGTTTCTAGGAAAGCCAAATTCGGTGATTGAAAAGAAATTATACCATGAAGTAGTAGGTCATCAAGGATTAAAAGATATTTTGGGTAAAGAATTTAACTCTATCATGGATGCAGTATACAATGATATAATACTTGTTGAAAATGATGATCTATCTAATCGTATTGCTTTTACCTATATACATACCAAGTACAATCCAAATTTAGAATACGACTCTAAAGTAAATTATCTAGAAATAAACAAACCAAATGGTAAGCCATTGACCATTGAGGAAACCAGAGAGATAGCAGAAGAATACATAGCACACAATGTAGAAAATCCTAAGTTTAGTAAGACAGCAAATAACCTTGCAGGATCTTTCAAAAATGCGATATCTAATTTGACAGGCAAAGAATTCACCATCAGCATAAACGATATTAAAAGAATCATAAATTCATCAAGACAATACATAGAAAAAGATGGTAGTCTACTTGATAAAAATGTTATCAAATATACGTTGTCAAGTAAATATAATGCTCCAGATAAAGAACTATTAAATAAGATCAGAGAATCAAGAAACTTGGTGAGAGGTGATGATATTGATAATGGTAAGTACAGACCAGAGCTAGATAGATCAGTAGCTAAATTAGGACAAGATGAATTCGAGTCTATATTAAAAGGAAAGGTAGTTGAGCCAGTATTGTACGATGTGTTAACTACAGGAAATACTAAGCTATATAATCCTATATACGGATACAATGTGGTTATGGGAGGATTAAAAGGTGGTCCAAATAACTTATTCCTCAAAGAAAATGTTAAAAACAATATCGTAGCATCATTCACCGATATTGGTAGGTTGGTGTCTACAATTGAACAGCTTAAAAACAAAAAAGTAGATTACTTTACTTACGTACTTACAGGAACAGGAAATAACTTAGTAGCTAATCTTGAATTTAGAAAAGCTATGTTTGGTAAAGGAGGTTTTGTTGACAAGATACCTAGAAGAGATTTTACAGAATTCAGAGATGATTTTATAGAAAGAGCTAGAGGAAGAAAAGAAATAGATGGTGAGCTAGATAAATTAGCTAGTTTCAAAAGTTTAAGGAAATTCAATGAAATTATAATGGATATGCCATTTGATAAGTTTCAGCTTATTGCAGATAAAATATTTCCTAAAGTAGTAGGAACTCCTACAGAAAACCTCATGCAAACAAAATATGGATTACCTACTAAAGATGCAGTGATAGGAGCTTTAGCAGATCCTATGTTTTCTAATGCAAAAGGAGGAGATATAGTTTCGGTATCAAAACCAGATTTCTCTACGATATATGTAAATGAATCAGAGTATAAAAACAGAGCTAGAGCATTCTTTAAAAAATATGAAGATATGGGATACAAAGTGGAGGTAATACCAAAAGAAGCAGAACACCCATCGTATCCATACGCAATAGGTGGTCAAGCTATGGGTATACTTGATCAGTTCCAAAACTTTGCAGATATCTACACGAAACTAGATAAAGAAGGAAATGTTGAGGCAATACCTAAAGATTCAAACAATCCTAACTATTACCTACGTAGAAGTGGTAAGCTCATAGATAAATTTAATACATACAAGAAAACAAACAGAGGACCATCTACCGATCCTATAGTTACACAAAAAATATCAGTAGCTCCATTTAGGTATTTCCAAGATTACATGAGAGGTATTGTAAAAGAAGGTGATGTAAAACCTAGCGACATTAAAAGTATAGTTAATAAAAAAGACTTTAAATCTTACAGAAAAGCTATTGTAGATGTAAGTGAATTATTTGGTCTTAAAGTGTCTAATTTAGTTAACAACGTAGGGGTGTACGAGAATGAGGTAGAATACTCTAATTCTATCGATGTAATAGGTAGAAACGAAGATATTAAAGCGTTTGCAGTAGCAATGGCTACCATAAAAGAAAAACAAAGAGAGGTTATCGTTTCAGAGGAAGTAGATCAGTCAAACGATGTAAATGTAAACATCACTTTTAATAAAAAAGTAGATATAAATAAAATCATAGAAAAAGCTAAAGATTTTGGATTTGATGGGCTAAGTTTTGATATAAATCAAAATAAAATGACTATCTTTGGGGTACAATTAGATGGTAATCTAGTTGGTGATAAGTTTAGAAAATTTTACCTAAATATAACAAATGAAGTCAAAGCAGTTCAACATCAAAAAGTCAAAAACGAATTCATCAAAGAAAAAGACTATGCTGGAATTCTTGAACAGTATAGGATCAAAGGATACAACGAGACCAGGTCGGACCTCAATCAATTTATAAGCAACTTAACAGTTGATCAAAAGCCTTTAGATAATATACAGGATAAAGAGATACGTCAATCTCAAAACTTAAATTTCAGAGAAGATCATCAAAATAACTTACATAGTGAGTTAATATCATATTTGAAGAAACACCCACAAGAAAGTCTAACAGCAAGAACATGGCTTAATAAATTATTTGGAAATACAGATCTAACAGTTCAAGATCTAAAATGGATGGGCATCTATAATCAAATGATGGATAAAAACAGAATGCTCACTAAAAATAATATCATTAAAATAATAGCAGAGACTAAGTATAAAGCGATAGACTTAAATCCAGACTCACAAGTTAAAAACATAATTATCACATCAGATTTTAATGGTAAGATCTTAGACAGAGAAAATGGTTTTAACTATTTCCAATCTTTTACTCAGTTTCCAGTAGTAGCAGAAATACAAGGTAAATATTTAAATAATGGTGAGTATTCTATATTTAGAATAAATAAGATAAAAGGAAACGAAGAAACAGCTATAAAAGAAGTTATTAAAAAATCCAACTTCGAAGACATATTTGCTATAGCGTATCCGAACAAACAACTCCTTAACAAAATAAAAACAAAATACGACTTTAAAGCTATTACAGACAATGTAAAGTTAGGTGGAAAAGATTATGGCTTATTGATCATATCTCCTAAGTTAAAAGAACAGTCTAGAGGTGATATGGGACTTAGATATAGTCAGAATTTACCAGGGGGATTTCAAGATATTGGTTTGATAGAAAATCAAGAAGGCATGAGGTATTTCTTCCAGGATAAAATGATATACCTAAAAAGGTTGCAAGAATATGCAGAAGCTAATGGAATTAAAGTTAAAGATGAAAACAACGCATATGTTAAAGAAAATTTAGCAAAAGGTAAAATTCAAGAAAAAACAGAAAAGTTCCATCAGCTATATTTTGAGCCTATCATGAAACATATATCCTCTATTACTAAACAGGGAAGAGTAAATTATCAAGAAATTTCAGATTATGTGTACGGATTGCACGCTAGAGAAAGAAGAAAATTTGTAGATCCAGGTATTACTATTGTTGAACAAGAACAGTATATAAAGAACGGAGAAACTAAGATAAGTGCTAGAGATAGAAAAAAACTTATCAACATGATTAAAGAAATTACCAGGTACAATGTAGTAAATGCATATAATTACGGGCTACTAACAAAACAGAACTTTAATAAGTTCATGCCAAGAAAAGGCAAGAGTAAAACAGCTATGTTTGACTTTTACCTACCACTTAGAGGTTTCGAAAAATCAGAGTTTGATAATACAGCATTTTCATATGTAAACATGAAAGCTAAGGGTAGAGGAGGTTTTAAAGCAGATGATCCTCTAGCGTATATGTATGTTATGGCACAAAGTACCATTATTCAAGGAGAAAAAAATAATACTAAAAAAGCATTACTAAACTTCGTAAGGCAGTTTCCTAATCCAAACCTATACGAAATCAAAAATATGTATTTTGAAGTAGGTAAAAATAAAATACAGGAAACAGATATAAAACCTACAGGAGATTTTAAATATGCTCTAGATCCATTCCAAGATGCAGAAGCTAAAGCAATTAGAAGGTTTGAAGGAAAAGAATCCGATCTTATAGTTTACGAGGAAGGTAAAAAGAAAGTCATAACGTTTATTGGAGAGCCAGGAAAAAGACTAGTTAATGGATTTTCTACATATAATATTGATAGAGATACTATGTTCGGTAAGATGTATGCAGGAGCTGATGCCATATCTCAAGTTATGAGAAAAACATTTACGCAATATTCTCCAGAATTTATTCCTATAAACTTTATTCGTGATATTACATCGGGATACATTAATATAAGAAACGACTTTGGTGGTAAAGTAGCTAATGAGATTATAGCTGATGTAGGTCAATCATTTAAAACATTAAAACAATACTACGGATCAAAAACAAAGACTTTACCTAAAGGAGACGAGGGTACGTTCTTAGCACAGTTTATCGAAAACGGTAGTAAAACAGGATGGTCACAACTTAAAACAGTAGATGAAATCAAACAAGAAATAGATAATTACGCTAAATCATTAGAATCCGCTGATAAAACATCATTTACAAAAATAATTAAAAAGCCATTGAGAATGATGGATACCATCAACACCGTATTAGAAAATACCGTAAGATTTTCAGCATTTAAAAGACTACTAAAAATGGGCAAGTCTTTAGATGAGGCTAGTATGTATGCTAAAGATTTGACGGTAAACTTCAATAGAAAAGGATACTACGGTAACGTATTAAATAGTTTATATTTATTCTATAACGCTGGTATTCAAGGAGTTGAGAGGTTAGGAAGACCGTTGTTTAACAAAAAGACACGTTACAGAACAGCGGTAAATTATTTTCTCGCTCTACCAATGATAGGTATGGTTTCTCAGATGTTATCAAGAATCATAACAGGTGAGGATGATGAGCAGAAAAAATATCATTATGATTTACTTCCCGAGTATACAAGAACACATAATCTTGTTTTACCAAATCCATTAGTTCTATTCAAAACAGAAGAAGAACTGAAAAAAATGAATACTAAAGATAGATTTATAACGATACCTCTTCCATATGGTCATAACGTATTCATGGCATCTCCAGATCATATGACTAGAGCTGTACTTGGTGTTGAGTCACCATCAGAAGCCTTTTTAAATACCATGTTTACTGGAGTAGAATCCTTCTCACCTCTTGGTCCAATATCCAACGAAGGAAGAGATGATGAAGGTATTATAAGATATGCTACACCAACAACTTTTACTCCATTTGTAGATTTAGCACAAAACAGAAACTTTGCAGGCTCTCCTATATACAAAGAAGACAGTCAATACGCTAAAACTAAAACACCTAGCTCACAAATGTATTATGATAGTGTAAATCCAGTTATTAAAACTGTAACTGACTTTTTACACAATGCTACTGGCGGAACTGGCGTAGAAGAAGGTATAATAGAAATTAATCCAGAAGTACCAGAATTTTTATTAAAGTCTTACTTTGGTGGCGTTGCATCATTAGTAATTAATACAGGAACTCTTGCAATTCATAACGGAAAAGAAATAATGGGAATTAAAACTCCTAAGAAAGATGGAGACTTGGTGATTGGTGATTATAATGTTGGACCATTACACAAAATACCATTTGTAAGAAGGTTTATTAGTGAAGTATCGCAATATTCTGCTTCTGGGGATTACTATAAGTACAAAGAAAAAATTGATGACGTAGTAGGTCTAAAGAAAAAATACCAAACCATGATAGGTGAAGGTAGAGCTACAAGAGAAGACTATAAAGCATTTCTTTCAGATCCAGAAAACAAAGAATTATTACGTTTAGAAAATGTTTTAAAAAATTATGATAAGAGAATTAAAAATCTAAGAGACATCAAAGCAAAGCATAGACTTGCAGGAAATGAGCTAAAAGAAGAACAAATACAGAAAAAAATCAACCAACTATACAAAAAATTTAATAAATTTGTTAATGTTAAGCAGTTACGTACTCTTGACGACATAATGAGCTTTATACAAGAGTAAGCTCAATATACTTACGATATTTTTTACAATAAGCCTATGGCACGAAACGTCATAGGCTTTTTTTATATATGGCAGAGAAGAAAACAGATTATACGGAAATAAATCTTGAAACCCTCAAAATGTTTGAGAATGCAGGAGAAATGAATATTATCGATGATATAGATGTTGTCGAAGATATGAAAGACATCTTAGAAGATGCAGAAACGTATTGGACAAACCTTCAGAATTTTAGAGACAGAAGAGAAAGATCAAGAGAATACTACAGAGGTAGACAATACTCCGATTTAGTAGATGATCCAGACAATGAAGGATCAAGCGTATCAGAAGAAGAACTAATAAGACGATCTGGAAGACAGCCACTTGTAAACAATCAAGTAAGACAATTAGTAAAGAATTTAATAGGTCAGTATCGTATGAACGATTATAAGCCTATGGTTAGAGCAAGAAAAAGGGAAGACGCTCAGAAAACAGAGATGATGACAAACGCCCTTCAGTATTGCTATGACAATAACGAATTGACAGAGTTAGATGCTAGAGCTTTTGAGGAATTCCTGCTCAGTGGATCTGTCATATGGAAGAGTGGATTCGACTACTTCAGAGAAAAGGATATGGAGGATGTTAGTGTGGAGTTAGTAAATCCATCTCGTTTATTTTTTAACACAGATGTAAGCGATGTCAGATTGAGAGATGTGCGGTTTATAGGAGAAATAATAGATACCACGTTGGAGCAAGTAATAAAGGCATTTGCTAAAAACCCTGGGGATGAGGAGAAGATAAAGATGATCTATGCCAACGATGACTATAACAGAGCCGATTATACAGGCGACTTCGATAGCGATAATGTTGACAATACATCATTCTATGTTTCAGAGACGATGGATCAGGTGAGGCTGTTTGAGGTGTGGAGAACGGAAATGGAAGATAGAGTCATGTGTCATGACTTACTTACTGGTGAATACTTCCAACACCCTATAGAGGTAGTGGATGTCGCTGTATCTGTTGTTGAAGAAGAAAACGTAAAGAGAATAGAAGAAGCACAAGCACAAGGCGTAGATATTGAGCTTGTCCCACTAATACAATATGAAATCAGAAAAGAAGAAGTATGGAAATACTACTTTATTTCACCTTACGGAGATTTATTAGCTAGTGGAGATACGCCATTTGAGCACCAACAGTATCCATATACAATCGGGTTATACCCAATGGTGGATAGCGAAGTCTTTGGATTCGTTGAAGATATCATCGATCAGCAAAGACACATTAATAGAGTTATATCACTTATGGATTTTATGTTGGGGGCATCAGCGAAGGGTGTACTTATGATTCCAGAAGAGAGTATTCCCGATGGGCTGACACCACAAGATTTTGCAGATCAGTGGGTTAAAGCGAATGGTATTATAGTCTATAAAGGGAAAAGTGGTGTAGCCCCTCAACAGGTTGTAGCCAATTCATCAACATCTAACGGACAGCAATTACTTGGTCTACAGATGCAATTAATTAAAGAGATATCGGGTGTTACAGAAGCCATACAGGGACAAACTCCAGGTTCGGGAACTCCAGCGTCATTATATCAACAAATGACCACAAACGCTACTATTTCAAGCCGAGACTTTTTTGAGTTCTTCTTTGGAATAAGAAGGAAAAGAGATTTTAAAATAGTGCAAAACATAAAGCAATTTTATGATGCTCCTAGGTATGTTAATGTAAGTGGAAAAGACTACGATAACGAAGCGTATATGTATGATCCTACACAAGTGCAAGACTGTAAGTTTGATATTGTGATAGCTAAATCAGCAAACGCTCCAGTGTTTAGACAGATGATTGATGATTATCTCTTCCAGTTCTTACAAGGTGGTCTTATTGATCTCAATATGTTCCTTGAAAACACTAGTATGCCATTTGCCGATAAGTTATTAGAGCAAATACAACAAAAACAAGAAACTCTGCAACAGACCATGCAGGGAGGTCAACCTCCTTCACCAGAAGCTATGCAGATGCTTCAACAAGCGATGGGAGGGGCTAAACAATGACAGACGAGCAAAGAGATAAAGGTAGGGTAATTACACTTGCAATATTACTATCAATCATGTTTCTGGGCATGTGTTCAAGTTGTGCAACACAGCAGTACATGAATAAAGTTGTAGTGACACACGTTCTAGCTGTAACGTCTAATGGTGACACAATAAGCGTTCCGATAGAACAAATACAACCGCAGAAAATCTATAATGTGATCGGATACGACTTTTACAGACCATACACTAATGGTTATCACAGAGACTGGAGGTTTTACTACAACGATTTTAGAAAAGAAAATGGAATGCTAAATTTCAACACTGTTATGAAAAAAGTACATCCAGGGTATAATAATAATAACACAGTGCAAAACAGTGGTGTTCACACGCATGGTGGAGCTGGTAACCCAGTAGCTACAAATCCTGTGACGCAAGGTGGAAGCAGTAGAGGTAAAAACAATTGATATGGCAAAAAAAGTAAGTTGGTTATGGGGCGGTAAAAGATACTACGGTGATTTAATTAGAGAAACTAGTACACATAAGTTTGCTAGAACTCATAACGGTAAAATAAAGAAAATAAAAAAGAAAAAATAAACGTGAAGTATGAGTAAGATACTAGCGAAAATTTTTGGTAATGCTGGAGGTGGAGTAGTTGAAAAATTATCTAAAGTAGCCGATAAGTTTATTACCACTAAGGATGAAAAAATGGCTTTTGAAAAGTCAATGAAAGAAATTTTAATTGATGCTGAACAAAAAGCACAAGCTGAAGTAACAGAAAGATGGGTAGCAGATTCTAAAGCAGGATGGCTCTCAGCAAACATAAGACCTCTGACTCTTATATTTCTGACATCTGTGTTTGTGATAATGAGTTTTTTTGATGGTAATATAGGAGAATTCTCTATATCGGATGGATATAAGCCGATATACCAAACACTTCTTCTTTCTGTATACGGTTCTTATTTTGTAGGAAGGTCTATAGAAAAGATTAAAAAAAGTGCTTAACAATGGCACGGAGAGTTATATCTATCTACCGAGAAAAAAAGAGAGTCCGTAGACCAGGAGTTCATTCTAAGTGTAAGACGAGTAATCATAAGACATCTCGTCATTATAAAAAGAAGTACAGAGGTCAAGGGCGTTAACTTAAAAGTAGAACGATTATGTGGAGCATATTTAAAGATGAAAATGATTACAATGAGAAATCCATTATTGGATTCTGCTCATTTACGGTAATGGTTGTTTTTGCGGTGTTTGATTTAGCTACTGGTTTTTTTGGAAAAGACCTTGTAATAAATGAAGTAGTGTATAACAGCTTTGTGTGGGTAACTCTTGGATCTCTAGGGATCGCAGGGTTTGAAAAATTTAAGGGCAGTGGTAAGTAAAAAAATCAAAGCACCTAAAGGATTTCACTGGATGAAGAAAGGTGAAGTTTTGAAATTAATGAAGCATGGACCAAAACCTTTTAAAAAACATAAAGGGGCTAGTCTTTATGCAAGTTTTAAAATACAGAAAAAACATAAATAATGGCGTATTCTTATACAAAACCTAAAAAAAAGGTTAAAAAGAAAAAAAAGAAAAAAAGTAAAAAGAAAAGTTATTAATGAGGCTTGTGCGGTGTACATGTGATGATAAATTAGACATCTGTAACTGTGAGTTAGCAGATCAATACGAATGCAAAAACGAAAGTTTTGGCGAGGAAAGATGTGAGAATGTTGAAGAATGTGAAGTGTGTAGAAAATGATTAGATTAATTTTTATAATAATAGTATTGTTAACAAGTGTAGTAAAAGTTGAAGCTCAATTTTTAAAAAGTTTATTTAAGTATTCAACTGTGTATACTTCTGGAAATATAAGTATGCCTATGCTACAAGATTTTAGAGAATTCTATGTCACCCAAGAAGGTGAGGTTAGAGATATTACCATAGAGCCTAAATACGATTATAGGTATTCTGTGGGTATTCGTAAAATAGCTCGTTTCGACTACGAAAATAGAGCTAACCAGTTTTATAACGGAAGTGAGAAGAACGTGTCTCTAACGTCAAATGTAGGCTCTGTAAAGGGATGGGAGTACATGTTTCAGTATGACTGGATAAGAAATAGAGGTGATGAGTATACTAATGAAAGGTATTTTGTAAGGTATCTCGGAAAAAGATTTCTAGTAAAAGCAGAGCAAAGAAAGGAGGGATCAATAGACTTTACCTACACGTCTGCTGATGTTCGATTTCGATTTCCTATCGGATCTAAAATTGATATATCTGCTGGAGTAATATACAGAAACTCAGAAAAAGTTTTTGGTTTAAACCCTATAGAAGAGTATTTAGCTCCAGACACAGTAAACTGGTGGGATTTAGCGTATGACTACGGATATACAGATCATTTCTACGCTGTAGTATTTGATGAAGATAAAGATTACGATTGGTACTGGACGGATTCTACGGGTGTTCGTGTAGCAGATTCTGATTTAGATTTTAGAAGGCATGTATACAAAAGACTTGTAAATAAATACAACAAGGACGAACTAAAACAATTTAAAAGTTTTGGTTATATATCTGCTGTTGTAGGTTATGATATATATCATTATTCAGATAGATTTTATATACATAATTGGCTGAGTGTTATGCCGAAAAATTCACTTATACACGGTGATAAAGACTTTTCCTACGAAACTTTTGTTGAAAATAAATGGGTTGATTACCAGGCAGGTCTACTGACAGGAATTTATGTAGGAAAAAAGAAGCAGTTTGGATTTTTCCTAGAAGGAGAATACTCTAAGCTGTGGGATAAAAGGATTTATAACGCACAAGTAGGCTTTAATTATAACTTTAAATGACAACATTAGAAAAGGTGAGACTAGCATATGATAATATAATAAATAATCCCTCTCAGTTTTGGGAGATACCATTTGTTTTAGGTATAGGACTTACTATGGTGTTATTTATGAGACAGATAACTAAAGATGATTTTAACAAGTAATTAAATATGAGTAAAAAAGCAAGAGAGATTTCAGAAGATACAACAGTAGGAGTAGATATCGATGGTGACGGTAAAAGCGATTTTTCATTATCAATAAAAACAATATCAAGTGTTGTTATTGGTATAGTAATGATGGTTATGTTTTACTATCAAATACAAAGCGATATAGAAGAAGCAAAAAATCTACCTAAAATTGGATCTGGGATATACACCGTAGATCCTGGAGATCCTCAAGCTATTAATACATATCCCCCAACCAGAGGAGAATTCAAAATGAAAGATGAAATGTCAAGACTGACTTTACAGCAACTTATTGATAAAGTAGATAAGATAGAAGAAGAGCTTGATGAAGTAAAAGTTGAATTAGCAAAGAAAAAAGACAGATGAAAAACATAATAGAAAAACTACAAAACTTAACCTATGAGCAATGGGGACTTATTGTATCATTTATATTAACTGTAATTCTTCTCTCTATAGGTATAATTGAAAGATACGCATGACAAAAAAAGATAGAAAATTAGAAAGAGCTGGAGTTAGCGGTTATAACAAACCAAAAAGAACTCCAAATCATCCAAGAAAGTCACACGTTGTTGTGGCAAAAGTAGGAGACAAAACAAAGTTAATAAGGTTTGGGCAACAAGGGGTAAGCGGAGCAGGAAGTAATCCTAGTTCTAGTAAGCAGAAAGCACGAAGAAAATCATTTAAAGCTAGACACGCAAAAAATATTAGAAAAGGTAAATTCAGTGCAGCATACTGGGCTAATAAAGTAAAATGGATATGGGTGTTATTAATGATGTCATCTCCGTTTATTACGATGTCTCAAGAATTTTTACATGATGATGATTTTGAAAAAAAAACATCTCAAGGAATAGTCGTTGTAGAATTTTATGCCTCATGGAACGATGCAAACGCTGTACCTATTAAGAAACTTTCTGAATGTAAAAAATACAGAGTAAGCATGGATACTGATATGTCATTACTGACTAAGTATGGCGTAGTTGGTGTTCCAACAGTTGTGTTGTATAATAACGGTAAGGAAGTAAATAGGTGGAAGCCTAACGTAATGATGAAACTAGACGGTAAATTATCAGAGATTCAGAGTTGCATTGATGAGCTAATAGGAAATAAATTTTAATTATGGGACGATTGAATAAAGAACAAAAAGATCAGATAGAAAATGAATTGCAAAACTTAATTAATAACAAGCAATTCGAAAGGTTTGAACAAATCTGTATCAGTGAAAAAATACAAACCCTAATGGACGTTATGGAAAATATAAAAGAGTTTGATAATCCACACGTAATAAAAATTCAAAGGAAATGCGAGAAGAAATTAAACCAATTGATAGATTATTTGTAAGATCATACGTATACGAAGATAAAATTCCAACTATATCTTTTGATTATACAATGTCCCAACCAGCAGAGATAGAGTATATTTTTGTCTGAAAACAATATCATATTGTTTTAAATAGCAAAATATTTATAAAATATGATAATTATTGTATATTTATTATTATATTACAGGTGCTAAATAATAAATATGAAAAACGGTAAATCAAAATTACAAACTTTACTTAACGAACAAGTAAAGCTCCCCACAAGAAAATCGATGAACGCATACAAAATCAGACAAGAGAATGATATACAAATTCCATTGTTAGATGCTTTAAGTAATTTTAATGGAGATATTACACAAATTCCATGCAAAGATGGTATATGCCAAATAGGAGACTATCAATATATAAGATTCACTCCTAAAGTAGATGAGATAGCTGAGAGGTTTGTTGCTTTTAGACACGCAATAGGACTGACACAAAAAGAAATGGGTTTTCTGTGTGGTATGTCACAGCAAAGTGTATATCAAGTAGAAGCTAAAAAAGCACTTCCAAGCCCAATGTGGTTAACAAATGCGGTAAATCATTTCGATTTAAACGCACACTGGCTCGTAACTGGAGAGGGTACTATGTTTACCAATAGAAGTTTAATACAAGAAACTATCACTAAAATTCAAGCAGAAAATAAAAACTTGAAAAGTGAACTCAAAAGAAAAAATTTAATGTTAGATAAATTATTGAATGCATAATATATGTTTTTTAAAAAACGCAAACCAAATATAACTGAGAAAGTATTACTTAAAAATGGATTTTATCCAGTAGGTGAAAGAAAAGGTCTAGAACACTACAAAAGAATTGTAGATATACCTTTTTCTATCAATCCATTTAGAAGAGTAATTAATCCAAATGCAAAAGATGGGTTAGTATTTTCTGCTACGCCATCTCCAAAATTAACACAAGACATGAATTCTAAAGATTTATTATACATAGTCGGCATAAACGTTCAAACTTCTATTAGCGATGATTGTATTTTAATTAATGATGAAACTCTTTCTGCGGCTTTAAACTGTGCAGGTATATGTTATTCTGATCATACTGAATATGGTGGTTATTTACTAAAAACAAGAAGCAAAAAACAAAACGTACAGATAATAAAAACTGTTCGTAAAATATTAAAAATCTAATTTTCAGATTCAAATTTTTTATAAGCCATTAAGTCTACTCTAGATAGTTTAATTTCGTCTTTACTGTTATACCAAATATGCCTTACTCCTGTAAACTTGTTTTTAAGTATTAACCTATCACCTTCTAAGAATACTTTTATTGTAGCACACTCGTGTGATTTAAGATACTTATAAAATGATTTTTTCATTTCACAAGTGTGAGTATAGCATCTGGATAATTGTATTTAAGCATTGCGTTTGTTACCCTCCACTTTAATGTGAATGCGTACTGCTTTGCTGTTATTGCTGATTTTACTTCTATATATTCATCTTCTCCATCGTGATGCTTTACAAGAAAATCTATCTTATAATTGAATAACCACTCACCAGTTGGTGCGTGTATTTTTAAGTTAGGATGTGGTGACCAGTCTTTTATTTCACCAGCACGTTTCTTGTCTTCTAAATACATAGCGTATTCAGCTTCTTTTTTTGAGTCGTACTTGTGACCGTTCCACTCTGTTCTTTTTGCGTTGTACTTGTTTTTCTTTTTTGCGTTATAAAACCAATTTACTCTATATGCCATAATTCTAAATTTCTACAAATGATGTTTTTCTTTTAATATATCTATGATCTTTTTCTACATCTACCTCTACACAGTGATCCATATAACTTGTAGCCAACCATAATGCACCCATTGTTGATATAAGCATATCATCGTTTTGACCATCTACAGCTCCCATGCTACCATCAGCTTTTAACTCATAGTAATCAGCTTCATAATAGACTCTCTCATCATATTCTTCATAGGCTCTCTCACGTAATAACTTATTGAAGTTATCTATCATCATTGTTTTTGATGCCTTGTTCGTGTGAAAACCGTATCTTTTTGGTTGACCTGCTCTTATTTGATCAAGAGAAGTTCTCATAAATAAATTATCGTAATGCTCTGATATCTCATCAAGAATAGTGAGGTAGTGGTTACCTTCAGCTCCAAGACCTTTGGATTGTAATGAGTTAACCTCGACTGCAAGAAGAGCATTGTCATAAATTTTTGCTATCTGTACAGCTTTCCAGGCAAATAAATCTTGATCTAAATGCCCTCTCCATGAACATGCTCTGACTGGTAATCCCCCTCGCATCATATCTATTCTGTCAACAACTGTAATAGCGGAGTAATCAGCTTTCTCTGTTCTACCTCCAATATCTACAAACGCACAGTATCTGTTCTTTATAGTTTTTCCAGGAGGATCGTCTGGAAACCTCCATACTTTTAGATTGCCTTTTTTTGTTTCAAGGATTGTAACGTCTTCTAATGCGTTTTTACCACCCACTTGAGGAAAGACATCACCTACTAGCTCTGGCTCTCTTAAAAGTTCTCTAAGGTTTACTATATACGCTGGAGAGAATGCTTTTCTACCAGTAGACTGGAACGCTTCTCTGTCGTTGCTAGGAAACTCACTTTGCATACGCCAAAGGTCCTCACCGAATTCACTAAACTTTTCTCTGTACCAGTGTATTCCTTCTAGTGTAGCTCCTTTTCTCCATAGTGTTTTTTCGTATGAGTTAAGTGATTCATAAAACTTTATTTTTTTGTTTTCTGTTTTAAAAGGTTTTTGATATAATTCTATTTCAAACCAAGAAACAAACACAGCACTCATATTATTCTCACCTCTTTTTGCTTTTAACCAGGTTGAATGAAAATAATTACCAACACCCTTTGCTGTAGACTCCATAATAAAAAGAGAGTAGGGTATAGAAGGTATAGTACCAAGTATTGATTGGACCATATCGTCTGGAGACTTTCCTTGTGTTGTTTTCCATAAACCTACCTCAGTGAGGTGTGCCATAGCAATATCTGAAGAACGAATTGTGTCTGGTTTCTGTGCTGAACCTATACGTATTACGCATCCTCTCTCTGGAATCCACTTATTTTTTTGTGAGTTTTCATAATTAGCAAGGCTGTATTTCGCTATCTCTTTTGGTATATTATCTATAAGGCGAGTATACATACTTCTTACGTTAATTGCTTGTGCTTCTACGTCTCCAGCAATTACGCTATTCCAATTCTTTTTGTGCATTAATTGTAACCATGCCATGTATATCTGTATAAGGGTTGATCCTCCCCATTGTCTTGCTTTAGTTAGTATAACCCTTATGGGTTTATCTGATACTCTTTGTTTTTCTAATTCTTTTAATAGTTTTAACTGTGCTTTACGAAGTATAAAAGGAATGATCTTTTCAGATTCTTTGTCTTTTATCTTAACACACATAACACAGAAAAACTCAAAGTCATGTATAATTCTATAGACAACAAACTGGTGTAATACTTGATCAATTACAAGGTTTTTATCATTACAAAAATCTTCAAATGATTTATACCCATCATAAATGCTCATAGATTTTGGTATATAAAACCACTTGCCTTTTTTGTTGTATAATCTAAATTTTCTTCTGGGAATTGCACTACCTTCGCCTGTATACGGATCGTATTTCTGATTCAATTTTTTTAGACGCTCTTCATTTTCTTCTAAAATTTTATGAATCATATGATATATTTGTTATATTAATATGCATAAATATAATAAATTATAACATTTATGCCAAAGAAGACACACCTTCAAGAATATAAAGATCTTGGGGAGAAGTGTCTAGACACCTTAGACTACATCAAACAAGCCTATCATTACGACAGAAAAACCATCCACATAGCAAAGTCTAAAATACGTTCTAGTTTATTATTATTAAACCAACAAACGCCACAAAAAGACAAAGAGTTAACACAAAAATCTTTATATAGACTGATGGATGCTGTGCAGGATTTAATCAGTGGAAAGATTACTAAATTGTACTTAGAACGTACAGAAGATGATACAGGGATCTATGATATTATCAACGGAAGAGATTTTCCATTTAACAAATAGATCAAAAAAAAGATTATAATATTCTCAGATTATGCAGAATTATTATTAATTTTAAAGTAAAATCTACTACGCTGTAACAGGCGAGTCCCTTCGGGGAACAAGAGAGTGGTAGAAAAAAATGTTTGGTTGTCTTTCGTGGCAACTTTAATAATTAGTTAATTACGAAGCCTTGTGGTTTGAACTGCAAGGCTTTTTTTATATATGAGCGAAACAAACAAAAACAATAGTTCAGAGGAAACTCCAAGAACTGTTCCTACTGGCAAAGGTAATACATACGATGAATTACTGGATGTCGCTAGAGGAACAAATGCTGAGTCTGCAACAGAGGAAAATGCAGAAGAAACTCAACAAGAAGTTGTTGAGGAACAAGCAGTAGAAACAGAAGTAGAAGAAAAAGAAGAGGTTGCTAACGAAGAAGAAAGTGTTTCTGAAGATACTGATAACAAAGAAGAGGCTACTGAAGAAGTAGACGTTGAAGCAAGAGTTAAAGAACTCTCAGAGAAAGAAGACCTCTCAGACGATGAGGTAAAATTCTTAGAAGACAACGGATACGAGGTAACAGTAGAAGAAACAGAAGAGAGTAAAGAAGAAACGGTAGAGGATGCAAAGACAGAGGAGAAGGAAATAGGAATTCCACAGTATGCTAAGACACTTCTTAATTTATATCCTGGAGAAAAGATAGAAAACAATGATGAAGCTGAGGGACTCCTCATGAAGCATCTTGAAAATGAGCAGAACGTAACAAATCAGTTAGGTGAAATTATAAAGAGTAACCCAGAACTTTCAGATGTACTGAAAGATATGATGAATAACAAAACTGATTTTATGACTGCCATAACTACACATTTAGATATAGAAGGCTCTAAGCCTGTTCCTGGTGATGATAACTACGAACAGTATGTAGAGCAGAAAATTCTAAAGAAGCAACAGAAAGAGCAAGAAAAACAAAGACTTGCTGTTTTAGAACAAAACAAAAAGTCTTCTGCTGAAATTGCAAATAGTTATGTAAAAGAAAAAGGGTTTGACACAAATACTAGATCAGAGTTTTTTACTAAAATAGATGCTGTAGTACAAAGTTTAAACCAAGGTAAAGTAGACGATCAGATGCTAGACATCTTCTTCAAGGGAATGAACTATGAGAAAGACATAGCGGTTGCTGAGAAGAAAGGTGAAATCATCGGAGCAAATAAAAAGATCTTTACCATAAAAAGAAAAGAACAAGCTGTAATGCCTAAAGTAGCGAGCAACAATGCTTTAAAAGCAAAGTCTGGACAACAATACGCCAATGATTCTGCTAAGAAGCTAGACGCATTTTTAGGTAAAAGCAAACCAAGAACACCCAGAAGATAAATAGACGGTTTGATGGTGTGTGAGGATGAAGAAAGTTTTTAATTAAACTGTTTATTTATTATGAATATAAATGTGAAAAACATCGCAAAGTGGTCACTCAGTTTAGTGGCTCTTGCGTATATGGTAATGCCAGAAGTAGCAGTAGCTATTGATGGTTTGTTTGGATTTGGAGGAGAAGGAGTCGTTATGGGTATGGCTTTAGTCCAAGGTACTAATAGCAATGATGCTACAGAGGCTGCTGATAGTGGTACTGGTGCGGGCACTGGTAACCTTCTCTACAAACGTGATGTTTCTCAGATAGTAACGGAGATTAAGCCAGATGACTTTCCTCTCGATACTATTTTAAGAAATATAAGAGGTGCTGAATCGGCATACAACAGAAAAGTTGAATACGAAGAGGTAACCTTTAGAAATGCAAGTGCAACAGCGACAGCAAAAGGATCTGTAGCTGGATTAAAACAAACGCTTACATTTGGTAATGACAAAACTTTTTGGGCAGAAGATGATATCGCATATAACCCTGCGGTAGTTACTAATGCTCCAGGAGGTCAGAGATTTATCGTAACTGATGTTAATACATCTACTGGTGCAGTTGAATTCCAGTGTATTAACAACGCTACAGGTACTATGACTGACGCAGGAACTAACAAAATTTATAGGTTAGGAAATGCTAAGACTGAGCTAGACGCTCAAACTACTAGCGTTTACTCTTTACCAGCACAAGATTTCAATTATGCTCAAACTTTTATGGCACAAATTGAAAGATCTGTGATTGAGTCTAAATACAATTCAATTAGTGGTTATTCTTTCCAAGACAAAGTAAGACAGGTCATTTATGACATGAGATCTTCTATGGAAAGATCATTAATTGCTGGTGTTAAGTCTAAGACTACAGTTGGTTCTGACATCCACTATACTGCTGACGGATTAAAAAATAAAATCTCGAAGGCGTTTAGTTTAGGTGCTAGTGGAGCTGCTGGTGTAAATTATGTTGGTAAATTAGATGTAGGTCATATCATTGATATGTTAGAAAATGCTTTTGCAGGTAATGCAGGATCAGATTCAAGACTTATCCTAGGTGGTAAAACTTTCATTTCTGGTTTATCAAAAATTGATAAGTATGAAAGAAACTTACAATCTGAAGGTAACACTTTATTACATGGTGTTCAAGTAAGAAGATTAGTTTCTGACTTTGGTGTATTGGACGTAAAACACTCTAAAGCTATGGATGAGTTAGGATTAGATAAAAATGCTCTTATCCTTGATTTAGATCATATTTACAAGCATGAGCTTGAGCCAATGTCTGTTGAGGAGTTAGATCTCAACAAAGCTGGATCAAGAAGAACTCAAGATGCTATGAGAATGGTAGAAACATCATGTGCTTCTATTAGATACTCTGGTGCTAATGGAGTTCATACTTTTGTAAGTCCTACAGCATAATAAACAATATTTATTGTTTAGCAACATAAATTGGGGGAGGTTCTTCCTCTCCCTTTTTTTAAAAATTAAATTATATGAGTAAAAACAAAGGAAAATTAATAGGAAAAACATTTGAAAGTGTAAACTACACTGACTGGCAAGCAACTGTAAATGTTAATGGCGAAGATAGAAGAATACACTTCGCTAACGGTATTGATCAAAGAGAAAATGGATTTATTGGAGGTAAGTATCACACTACTGATCCAGATATAATTAAATCTCTAGAAAATCACCCGCAGTTTGGATCAGAAATTGTCTTATTTAAAGACGTTATAGAATACGATAATAACCCAGGTCTTACTAATGACTCAGATGTCAAAGGAGACTCAGTGAAAATTGTAGAAGAAGTTACTACAATGGCAGAAGCATCTGCTTGGTTAAAGAAAAACTTCGATGATGTTTCTTATAAAGAAGTATCAAATGCTAAAGCAATTAAAAATTTTATTAAGGATAACAATGTAAGTTTTCCTAAACTGTTTAAATAATAGTTCATCATGGCAAGAACCAGAGACTTTCTAAAAAATCTAGTTGCATCTAGAATTGATGAAGTTATACCTGTTGGTACTTTAGTACAAGGACAAACTGCAATCGAAGATCCATTAGGTGCAATTGAAGATGAATTAGATTTCTCTGCGGAATATGTTCTCAGAGTTGGGAGTATCGATTTATTATTCCCAACTATAGAGACAGATATGAAGTATTTTCATAACGATACTATTGAAATAGACAGGCTTACTAATCATCATCATGTAACAAATCAAGAAATGATGGTTAGAATAGAATCTGACAATAGTGTCACTATACCTGTTCCAGAAGATTTTGTACGATTTGTTTCTTTAAAGTTTACAGGTGCAAAAAAAAGAGTTACAGAATTATTGAGCTCAGAAGATCAAGAGTATAGAGAGTTACAAAACAACCCGTATTTTGGAACTAGATACAAGCCAAAAGCAGCATTAATTAGTTTTAGTGAATATGATACGGACACTGATTTTATACATAATAATATTACAGCTAACTCTACAGGACATTCTGCTGATAAATTATTGAAAAAATATACTATAAGTACTAACAGTTCTTCTGTTCCTAATGTGTTTTCTACAAATCAAGTATTAACAACTCTTAATAACTCACACAATGACTTAACTACTAACGGTAGAATTTTATTAGAAGGTCAAACAGATGGATCTGAAAACGGAATTTATGTAGTAAACGCAAGTGGAGCTCCTACTAAAATAAGTGATAATTTTAATAGAACGACTACGTCAGCTTTAGGTTTAGTTGCGACTGGAACAGTACAGAATACTGCAATTCATTACTTCAGTGCAGCATCAGCAAGTGATAGAATGGAGCATTTTCATTATATAAGAAGAACTAAAGCACAAGATATGCCAGATACATTAACAGATTTATTAGTATACCACTGTGCAGGTAGAGTCTTAGAGTCTTTACAAAGACCACAAGAAGCACAAATAATGTATCAAAAAGCAAATACATACTTAACAGTTTATAACGATGGATTAATTGGGAAATAATGGGAGCAGATAATAATAATATTTTTAATGCACAGTTGGATGATATCTTCGATTCTATAAAACGAAGAACTTATTATAAGTGTAAAGCAAGAGATTTAGACTCTGATAAATACGCAATATCGGGAGAAGATACAGAGGTGTTGTATGAGTTTGTAACAGAAGGAGCAGAAATTATAGCTAATAGAGCAAACTATATAAAGTATCATAATCAGTCTGGGTACGATGGAATTACATATCAACACCAATACGAAATGGAAGACGATGATCAAGATGATACATTTGAATTTGAACACGACACAAATGATGATGGTTTTGTAACTACTCCAGCAACTGGTTTAGCAGCCGTACAACCTAACAATGAAATAAAAACAAAAGATATTATCTACCAGGATGATAACTCAAAAACAGTAGGAGACAGGAAAAGAGGAGAGAAATTAACAAGTGGTTCTGGAGATATTATATCATTTCAAATAGATGATTTGTTAGCTTCTCAAAGAAGATATACGATAGTACAAGGTTTTATACGATCTGCTTTAATTAATTATTCATTATACAAGTGGTACACACTCATGGGGCTAGGCGAAGACGCAGGGATTGAATTAGCTGAATTTAATCTGTCTGTAGATAGAGTAAGATATAATGCTGTGGGTAATCACAGAAATAAAAATATAAGTAGAAAGTATAGAACGTTTTAATGGCAGGATCTTATAAACAACTTCAGTTAAAATCATTAAACTCGCTATCTAGCGAAGACGCATATATTGACGGTTCGTGTGTAGTTTTAGATGGTGTTGAGCCAACAGGCTTAGAGTCTAATCCAAAATGGAAACCAGTAGGAAATTATAAACTTAAACATGAATCGGATAATTTAAATTCTACAGGGTTTGATGTTAGACAAGTTGTTCATGTTTCTAGAGAAGGTTTAAATACAGATTTTGATAACTCAAGTAGATCTGGTAAAGATTTTTTCTTAGTTCTTGAAAGAAAAGATTCAAACACATCTGCTGTAATATCAACTACCACTAATTCTGGTACTAAAAAAAATAAACTTGTAAGTTTAGTTCAAGGCTTAGACAACAAACACAACTCACCAGACATGCAAGCATTTTCACTAAGAGATGATCAGCAGTTTATTCTTCTTAATGAAAATATAGCGGGTAAGCATAACCCTCAAACTTTTGAGCCAGACAACTCAAAAATGTTTATGAGTAGAGGAGATACTATCAGCACCGTGACTCCGCCAACGTTTCCTAATTTAACAGTTAGTCATTCAACAGAAGATTTTTCTATAGAAACGTTTGAAAAGGGATTTCCAGAAGGAGATTATCCTGGTCTACTAGCAAACAGGGATAGGTATGTAGGTGTTATTTTTGCATATAAAGCACCGTCTGGAGAATACATAAAACAAACAGCTCCATACATACACAAAATAGATGGTCTTTTTGGAGGAGGCACTGTTGAAGAATCTTCTAAATTAACATGCGATAATACTTCAACCACTAATTATGATCCAACAGCATATGAAAAATTTCAATTTAACGGCTCTGCTGAAACACCAGAAACTGGTCAATCTGACGTTGAAGAGATAACGCCAAATACAACGTCTGATAAATTTGTTGTATCGTCTACTATTTCAGCTAGAATAAGATTTAAATTTAAAGTGATGTCAAGAACATTTGCTAATGGATTCGGAAGCAGTGGAGCATCTTTTAGAATTAAAATAACTAAAAACGGAGTGACTGATACAGCTCCAATTGTAGAACAACATACTATTTCAGCGTATAATTTATATGGACTTAGTACAGGATCTGTTATAACATATTATAACGCTGCAAGTCAAAACTTAGAACCAGGAGATTATTATGCTGTCTTAGATGATATGGTTGGGTTTTCTGCTTTATCTGTACGTATGACCGAGTTTGAATTAGAACTGACTACCCCTGCTACAAATACTGTAACTGTAAAAAACAGAGTAGCTACTTTAAAATTTACAGCTAATGGAAATGACACTGGAGATATACACTCTGACACATCTGCATTAAATACAACATATCCAAATATCTTAGGACAGACACTTATTAACTCTTCTACGTATTATGAGTCTGATAAATACATAAAAGCTAGTACTGCCAGTCATTTAAAACACCATCAAATAAAAGATTTTTTTAATTTATCTGGTGTGCATATTTTTATTACCTCGCCAAAAGATACGTTTGATGATGCATTAAATGAAGGAACGTATTATCAAATTGCAAATTTTTCTAAAACATCAGACTCTGGAGTTTATGAATTTAAAGATAATGAGGCATTAATTGTTACAAAAGAAGTAATGAATAATGATCCGTTTTCTCATCATAATTTTAACGCTTACAACATTAAAAAATCATTGAACAGAGTTTGGTTGATGGGATTAGTAACTGATTTTGCACCACCACAATCAGCGTTTTATCCTGGTTTTATTGCACACACTTCTGATGGTAATTCATCTAATACTGTTTTAAATTACAATTCAGAAGAAGATATAAATCCAGCGGTAAGTTCGCAAGTGTATAACAAACCTTTACCTGCTTATATAACCGTTACATTAAAGATAGATGGTAAAGAGTTTAAAAGAACTACAAAAACATATCTAAAAGGACACGTTAGTGGTAGCACTAAAATATCTAAAATACCTCACCATTTAGCGTATCCAGATAACAGAGCAACAAAGATTGAATTTATTGCTACGCATAATACAGGTTATCAAAAAATAGAATATGATCTAATAAGACATCCTTATTTGAATATTGCGTATAATTATTCTCAAACAGAAAGATTTACAACTGCTATTTCATCTGGAGTTTCTGCTCCTTCTGCTTCTACAGCAGCAACAAATAATATTAAAAATTTGTATGAGCCTAATAAAATTAGAGTGTCTTCTATAGATGGTTACACTTTTCCTTTACAACAAACATATGAGGTTGATGACATGGCTATTACGTGTACAGATAATATACAAGAAGCGTCACAAAGTTCTTTTGGCAGGTATCCAGTAACATTGTTTTGTCAAAATAAAATATATGGTTTTGAGTTTGGAAGTGGAGGAGTGTTATTCCAGAAAGTAATGCTTATAACTGATGACTACGGTGTTCACTCTAGAGAAAGTGTAGCTACAATGGCAGGATCTACATTTTTTATAAATGATAAATCTGTGTATTCATTAAATGGAAATAATATAAGTGAATTACATAGACCTATGGAGGGTATAAATCAGCCATCAATTACTATAGGTAATGAGGCTTCTGATTTTGCAGTATCGGTAGGAACACAAAATTTATTTGCTCATATTTTTAATGCAGAAGATGGATATGGGGATTCTCCAGCTATATTTGCCGCTCCTAATAAAAATAGACTTTATATATACAGAAGAAATCAAGTAGCTGGTTCTTTTCTTATTTATGATACACGATATAATTGTTATTACACACATACAACACAAAATATAGATGATATATTTTTTGTAAATTCTGTGTTGTTTGGTTACAAAACAAACACTACAGGTTTAAAATTACATTCTTTAGATGAAATTGACACATCAAGTGTAACTAATCACCTAATCAGAATTGCTACAGATTTTATGCCTTTTGATTCTACTTTTAATTATAAAAAATTATTATCTAGTGTGTTGCAGGGTTATTTTGAAACAAATAGCGGTAATGCTTTAAAGGTTACTTTAGATGGGAAGAGATCTACTCATGCTTCTCCTAACACTCTTATTGTTGTTACAATCGAAGGTAATGCAAATCAAGATGGTATATATATCAAATCAAACAGAGGATCTTATCAATCTTTTAGGCTTACAATTAGTGGAGCAGTAGATTTAGACACTGAAATAGGGCAAGCGTTATTTAATTATTTACCTCGAAACGCTAAAATTAAAATATAAATTTTGTAAATTTAAGGTAATAAATGACATTGTTCATTTTATTATACTTTGAAAGCTACAGGCTCTGACGATTCTGTGGCTTTTTTTTTTGGGTTTTTATGCAGATACCATATGAATATATTGATAGACAAATCGTTGCTCACGGAACTACAGACCACTTTTTTCGTTTCGTGCCAAACTACGATTGCTCTGGCGAAACTCTTTCGTTAGATGTATTTAATCATGGCGTTGGTAAGATAAAAACCATAGCAACTGGTGTTAACGGAGGCAAAAGATTTAAATCAATAAGTGTTACTGGTAATTTTAGTAACATAGATAGAGGCGGTGAGTACACCATAAAGGTAATATCTACAAGTCCTGCTGATGCTAACGGAGACACTTTTAAAAAAACCGTAGCAAAAGGGAACTTAATAATTAAGTAGATGGCTTTATATGATGATTTAACCGTAGTCTTGGGGCATGTTGACGACACGAAACTGCCCGTAGAATTTTTATTGCTAAACACGTGTACAGGTGAAAATATTGACGCAGAAGTTTTTCTTCTTGGGGGATCTAAGGTAGGAGATGTTCATATAAATGGAGACAGGACTTCGGGAAATACAGTGGGGCAGAGAGTAACTGTTAACATTAATCTTTCTAGTATACCAATAGGAGATAAATATTCAATAAAATTCTCTACTCCAAATGCAGGTGTAGTTGGTAAAGCTAAACTTGTAGTTTTTGCAGAAGATGCATTTTCTACAGTTCCTTTATCATCTGCTACAGTAGATTACGTATTAAACCTAGTCAATGGTGGATATATAGTTGAGTGGAAATCAAGCATACAGTATCCAAGTGGACCAGTTGTAGTTAAACAAGGTAATAACCTTTATTTATACTCTGGCACTTTCCCTTTTACTACAAGTAATTTTACTAATGAGTTAGCTCAAGGATTATGGATAAAAGTAGGAGGAAGCGGGGATACAGTCACAAAAACTTTTACCTCCTCATCTAACAGTGGAGGTGTTGTGTGGAGTGGAACTACTCTTACGGTAACACATGATTTAGCTAGACATCCATCAGTAACGATAGTTGATAGTGGGGGAAACCAAATATTTGGTGATGTTAAATACAACAACAATAACGAAGTGGCACTTACTTTTAACGCAGCCTTTGGGGGAACAGTATATTTTAATTAAAGTGATAAGAAAATGAAATTTTTAAATGATATAGATTTACAACGTAATGAACTGCAATTTGCAAAGATTCATGTGTTAGGTGCAGCACCATCAAGTCCTACACCGCAAGAAGGACAGGTGTACTATAATAGTACCGATAAAAAAGTATATGTACATAACAATACTCAGTTTGTCAGTATTGCAGGAGACATAACAGAAATACAAACAAGTACAGCTAATCAATTAGCTATAACAAATGGTCAAGGTCCAATACCTTCGCTTGCTATAACTACTGGAGCAGTAAGTGACGGTGGAACAGCTTTAGCAACTGGTGATCAAATCTATGATCACGTAACAACAAGAGTTGCAAACTCATTTTCTGATGTAAGTTACGCAGCATCTACTGGTGTTATCACTTTCACACAGCAAGATGGTACTACTGACAAAACAGTAAACCTACCTCTAGGAACATCAGAAACTCCAACATTTGCAGCTATTTCGTTAAATGGATCTGGACCACAAATATCATTTACAGATACAGACACAAATGCAGATTGTAGTTTTACAGCAGATAGTTCTGGTGGATCTCTTGGTATACACGCAGATTTAAATAGTGAGTCGGAAACAACAAAAATTTATTTCTCTACTGATGGTAAAGAAACTGGGCACTGGAGAGGTGATTCAAGCCAGGTTGCTAGTTTAAGATTATTTCCAAAGAAAAGTGATAATGCTGAACAAGGTATATTCTTCGGTACAGCTACTTCTTCACCTGCTACTGGTAACTGGACAGGTACTAGGGTTATGTCTTTTAGCAATGGAAGTAAATTACATTTATATCCAGGTAGTACTACAGCTTCTGCAAGTGTTCCTTTAGCAATATCATCTAACGGTGCAATCGAAGGTACATCAATAAAAGATCAAGATGATCTTGGAGGTGGTTCATCTTCTGCTTCACACTTAGCTACACAGCAAAGTATCAAAGCGTATGTTGATGGTCAAACATACGATGATGTAAGTAATGCTAACTTGCTTTCAAGATTAGCTGCTTTAGAATCAAGTGGTGGAGGAGCTGATGAAACAATTACTGTTGGTGCTGACGCTGGTGATACTATAAGTTTCACTGGAAACGTAACGGTTGGTAAGAATTTAATTGTAGAAGGTGATACTGTAACCTTAAATGTATCCACGTTAGATGTTGAAGATGCAACTATAAGGGTTGCAAAGAACGCTACCACTCTTGCAAATACTGATGCTGCTGGTATAGAGTTTGGTGCATCAACATCAAAACCAACAATATTATGGGATAATTCAGAATCAAAACTTGTATCTAACAAAGCATTTAAAGCAACTGCTTTTCATGGTAGTTTAACGGGTGCAGTTACGGGTAATGTGAGTGGTAATCTAACGGGTACTGTTCTTACTGCTACACAAAACAGTGTTACCACCATGACTGGGCTAGTCACTGTTGGAACATTATCTGGTGGTAATGCAACAGCAATTGTAGACGCTGCCTCAGCTACTGCTGCTGGTAAAGTTGAACTAGCAACAAATGCTGAAACATTAAGTGGTACAGACGCACAAAGAGCTGTAACCCCAGCGTCATTAACACATACACTACAAGCCAGGTCTTTTGCTGCTACCATTGGAGATGCCTCAAATACTACATTCAATGTAGATCATGGACTAGGATTAGATGTAATAGTACAGGCGTATGACGTTAGTTCTGGTGATACGGTTTTCTGTGATGTGGTAAGAAATAATACTAATAGTGGTAGAGCGGTTTTAACATTTGCTGACGCACCTGCTAACAACGACATAAAAGTATTAGTAATAAAAGTTGATTAAAAAATATGGCACAGAGATTTCTATCCGATATTAATCTTGGAGACAATATCTATTTACGATTTGGAAATAGAGAAGATGGTAGTGCTAATGTTGTCGGAGATTTTACAATACGCCATAGTGGAGCTAATACATGGCTTACTAACAGCACAGGAACAATAATA
>MDSZ01100193.1_pt1 | contig 33949 bp, 28 predicted proteins | sample 811201 | NCBI WGS metagenome assembly MDSZ01 (sample SAMN05326647, study PRJNA326480) | marine metagenome | isolation source: seawater | place: Indian Ocean: North | collected 2010
GAGCATGTCCACTCCCGATCTGGACCGTGCCAGGTTTGGACACCAAAAGGCAGAGACCTGGGGCCACGAACGCACCCTCTCCCCGGTGCGGTTTCAGGCTCCCAGCGAACGGCTCCTCCATGCAAATAAGTGGCAAGACCTACCGAGCACAGACCCAGAGGCACAGGCACACTTGGCTGCTTATAAAGCAGACATAATGATTGTGGTAGCTTATGGGCTTTTGCTACCAGAAGCCGTGCTTAACACACCGCGTTTGGGTTGTATTAATGTACACGCTTCTCTGTTACCCCGTTGGCGCGGTGCGGCTCCAATTCAGCGTGCCTTATTAGCTGGCGATAAGGAAACTGGGGTCACTATTATGCAAATGGAAGCGGGGCTAGATACTGGCCCTATGTTACTAAAGCAAACCATTGCCATAACGGCCACCGATACCTCGGCTAGTTTGCATGACAAGCTTGCTACTTGTGGCAGTAGCAGCCTTGTGGAAGCATTACAGCAAATTACTAGCCTCACGGCAGAAACACAGGATGATAGCCAAGCCAACTACGCCAATAAATTGACCAAAGACGAAGGCTGCATTGATTGGCAAACTCCCGCCCCAGCCATTAGTCGTCAAGTACGCGGCTTAAACCCATGGCCTGTGGCCTATACAGACTTTGGGGAGCAGCGTTTGCGGATTTGGTTAGCGGAAGCTAGAGAGTCTTCCCTATCAGAACATACAAATAAGCAAGCTGGTGCCGTTATTGGTTATAGCAAGCAAGGAATACATGTTGCTTGTGGTGAAGGCGAATTATTGATTACCCAATTACAGTGGCCAGGTGGTAAGGCTGTTACTGGCGCACAGCTAAAAAATCTTCAGCAAAAATTGCCTATTGGCAGTGTCTTAGGTGCTGCCAAATAATGGCAGATTCAACTCGCTATTTGGCAGCCTTAGCCATTACCGAGGTACTGCGACAGCAAGGCTCTTTGGCCAGCAGTCTACCCCTTGCCTTGGCACAAGCGCCAGCAAAAGAGCGCCCTCTTCTCTCCCAAATAGTTTATGGTACTTGTCGCTATTACCCCAAACTAAATAGCCTTGCCCAACACTTATTAAATAAGCCTCTGCGTAAGCGTGACCTTGATATCTATGCCCTTATGTTAGTAGGGCTATATGAACTTAACTATATGCGTACGCCAGACCATGCCGCGGTGACTAGTTGTGTGGATGCAGCGAAAGATAGTGGTCAAGATTGGGCGCCGCCATTAATTAATGGGGTGTTAAGAGCCTTTTTACGCCAGCGCGAAGCGCTGTCCGAAGACTTAGCAGATAATCCTGAGTATCAGCATAACAACCCTGCTTGGTTACAGTTAAAGCTGGCTAATCACTGGCCAGATAGTTGGCCAGCTATACTTGCTGCTAATGATCAACAAGCACCTATGACTTTAAGGGTAAATCAACGGCATCATACCACCAAAGACTATCTGGAACTCCTCGCCAAGGCCAATATAAAAGCCAAGGCATGCGCTTATAGTCCGTGGGGCATTCAACTAGACAGCCCCTGCCAAGTTGACGAGTTACCCGGTTTCAATGCTGGTTGGGTTAGTGTGCAAGATGAAGCTCCGCAGCTTGCTCCCACTTTGTTGGACTTAAAAGCTGGTCAGCGCGTGCTTGATGCTTGTGCTGCTCCTGGCGGCAAAACTGGTCATTTGCTTGAAGTCGCTGATATTGAGGTAACCGCCGTTGAGCTAGAGCAGCGTCGCCTTGACCGTCTGCATGAAAATTTACAGCGGTTGCAGCTATCTGCCGAAGTTATCTGTGCTGATGCGAGTCAGCCAGACAATTGGTGGGATGGACAGGCCTATGATCGTATTTTAGTCGATGCGCCTTGTTCTGCCACGGGTGTGATTCGTCGCAATCCAGATATAAAACTACTTCGCAGCAATGAAGATATTACCCGCTTGGCACAACTACAATTAACCATATTGCAGCAATTATGGCCTACTTTAAAAACTGGTGGTTTATTGGTTTACGCTACCTGCTCCATTTTAAAACAGGAAAATGAACGTATCGTTAAGCGCTTTTTGCAAGCGCAAGAAGATGCTCAAGAACAAGCTATCTCAGCTGCTTGGGGGCAAGCAACAGACCATGGACGGCAACTGTTTCCAACGCCAGAAAGCCACGATGGCTTTTACTATGCTGTATTAAAAAAGGGCTCTTCTTAACAAACTTTGCTATGGAGTGACTAATAACCATGACACGCCCGTGGTTTCTGGTATCATAATAAGAAAATCGGCTCACATCACTGAAGCAACCGTTATGAAAATAATCATTCTCGGTGCCGGCCAGGTCGGCAAAACCCTGGCAGAAAACCTGGCCATTGATGCTAATGACATCACCATGGTAGACCAGGATACGGCGGCCCTTAAGGATCTCCAAGATCGCTTGGATATTCGCACTGTAGCTGGCGCAGCCTCTTTGCCCAATATTTTAGAGGCAGCTGGCGCTGAAGACGCTGATATGCTGGTAGCCGTAACGAAAAGCGATGAAGTCAATATGGTGGCTTGTCAGATCGCTAAGCATGTTTTTCAAACACCAACGACCATTAGTCGTATTCGTTCCCATGAATATCTGGATCAACGTGGCGCCTTATTTAAAAGTGAAACGGGCGCCTTTCCTATTGATGTGATTATCAGCCCAGAGAAACTGGTTACCAAGCATATTCAACGCCTAATCGAAAACCCTAGTGCCCTGCAAGTATTGGACTTTGCCGACGGCCGCGTGCAATTGGTAGCAGTGAAAGCCCACTTGGGTGGCCCTCTTGTTGGCCAACCCATAGCCAATTTACGCCAACATATGCCCAATATTGACTCCCGCGTGGCGGCTATTTTCCGTAAAGATCGCGCTATTGTGCCCGAAGGTGATACAGAAATTCATGTTGATGATGAAGTTTTCTTTATTGCCGCTAAAAAAGATATTCGGGCGGTTATGAGTGAACTAAGGCGCCTAGATAAGCCTTATAAGAAAATTATGATTGCCGGCGGTGGTAATATTGGTTCCCGTCTAGCTAGCAACTTGGCCAAAGATTTCCGCGTCAAAATGATCGAGCGCGGCCTGGGTCGTTGTGAACAATTAGCTGACAGTCTGGATGATGTTATCGTTTTGCATGGTAGCGCCTCGGATCAAGATTTATTGATTGAAGAAAATATCGAAGCCACAGATGTATTCTGCGCCTTAACCAATGACGATGAAGCCAATATTATGGCGTCTATGCTCGCCAAGCGTTTAGGCGTTCGCAGTGTAATGACCTTAATCAGTAATCCGGCTTATGTGGACCTGATTGAAGATGGTACCATTGATATTGCTATCTCGCCACAGCAAACCACGGTGAGTAGTTTGCTTACCCATGTCCGTCGTGGCGATATAGTTAATGTGCACTCACTTCGCCGCGGAGCCGCAGAGGCCCTAGAGGTTATTGCTCATGGTGACCTAAAAACATCGCAAGTGGTTGGGCGCCGTTTGGAACAAATTAAGCTGCCCCAAGGCACCACATTCGGGGCCATTGTACGCAATGACGAAGTACTGATGGCACACCATGACGTAGTTATTGAAAATAACGACCATGTAATACTTTTCCTGACAGATAGACGCATGATCAACGAAGTTGAGCGCCTATTTGCCGTTGCCCTTACCTTTTTCTAAGGCCTAGCATGCACCTTCGAGTCACTCAGAAAATTATCGGCATCTTACTGATGGTATTTAGCTTAGCCATGCTGCCGCCCCTACTGGTGTCTCTGTTATACAGTGATGGTGCCCATATGGCGTTTATTGAGGCATTTGCCATTACTTTAGGTGCGGGGCTGATTATTTGGCTGCCCGTGGCTAGATACCAAAAAGTGCTCCGCACCCGTGATGGCTTTGTTATCGTAGTAATGTTTTGGACCATTCTAGGTATCTTTGGCGCCCTGCCACTTTATTTAAATAGTGCTATGCAAGCTAATTGGCACTTTGTTGATGCCTTATTTGAGTCTCTATCAGGCTTAACCACAACTGGCGCTACGGTAATTACCAGTATTGACTCCCTACCCGCGTCAATTCTTTTCTATAGACAGCTACTACAGTGGTTTGGCGGCATGGGCATTATTGTTTTGGCCGTGGCTATTTTACCCATGTTGGGTATTGGTGGTATGCAGCTATATCGGGCCGAAACCCCAGGCCCCGTAAAAGATTCTAAACTAACCCCACGCATTACCGAGACGGCCAAACATCTTTGGTATATTTATCTTGGTTTAACGGTGACTTGTGCAACAGCCTACTGGGCTGCAGGCATGAGTGCATTTGATGCTATCTGTCATAGCTTTTCCACAGTGGCTATTGGTGGTTTCTCAACCCATGATGCGAGTCTAGGTTATTTTAATAGCCCAACTATTGAGGGCATTGCCATTGTGTTTATGCTATTGGCTGCCATTAACTTTGGTTTGCACTTCCAAAGTGTGCGTCTAATGCGCAACAAACATCACAGCTTTAATTTAAAGCATTATTGGCAAGATGAGGAATTTCAATTCTTCTTAAGCATTATTGCTACTGTTTCTGTCATCACTATTATTACCCTCAGTTTGGCTACTAATATGGGCTGGATAGATAGCTTCCGGCAGGGGTTATTTGAGGTAGTATCTATCGCCACAACAACGGGCTATGCCACGGCAGACTTTGCCAATTGGCCGACTATGTTGGCTTTCTTACTGTTTAGTGCCGCTTTTATTGGTGGCTGCGCAGGCTCAACGGGTGGTGGCATGAAGGTTGTACGCGTGCTGATTGTATTAAAACAGGGCTTAAGGGAAGTGCAACGGCTGATTCATCCTAATGCTGTTATTCGCGTTAAGCTTGGTGGCAAAGCCATACCCGCTAGAGTCACGGATGCCGTATGGGGCTTCTTTTCCGTTTACGCCATTGTGTTTATGGTGATGATGATTTTATTGCTTGCCACAGGCCTAGATCAGGTTACGGCTTGGTCAGCTGTTGGCGCAACACTTAACAATTTAGGCCCTGGCCTTGGTGGTGTCGCCCAGCACTATGGTGATATTAATGCCACCGCCAAGTGGATATTATGTTTTTCCATGTTACTAGGTCGTCTTGAAGTGTTTACTTTATTGGTTATCTTTACGCCTATGTTTTGGCGCGATTAATACCAAATATTCACCTCTTATCCGCTGGTTATCAACAAACTTATCCACAGTTATAGATTATGTCTGAAAAATGGAATCAACGATATGCGCAAGCAACTGCTCTGCCAGATATAAACCCTTGGTTATATAAGTTTAGCCACTTAATTCCTCATAATGGCTCTGCCCTAGACCTAGCATGCGGCCTTGGCCAGAATGCTCTTTTCCTTGCAAAACATGGCCTTAGGGTAGAGGCATGGGATAGCTCTGAAGTTGCCATTGACGCAGTCAATCAGTACGCCAAAAAACATAACTTAGCAGTGCAAGGGCAATGTGTTGAGATAAAACAAGCCTGGCCAACCACAGGTTTCGATTTTATTTGTGTTAGCGCCTTTCTTGAGCGAGATATTTGTCCACAGATAATTACCAGCCTTAAGCCCGGTGGGATATTGTTTTATCAAACGTTTAATCAAATTGCCCTACCGGGCAAGCCTAGTAATCCAGACTATTTGTTACAAGCTGGCGAACTATTATCCCTTTTTAAAGGCTTAATGCCCTTGGTGTATTGGGATGAGCAAGATGCTTATACAGGGCAAAACAAAGTACAAAGCACCCCTAGTCTTGCGGGCAAAGCTCTGCTTATTGCGCGCAAGTAATTACTGCTGTTCTAGGGTATGCTTAAAACGCCTATATTCCCATTGGTATTGAGCTGGAGCAGTGCGAATCAGGTCAGCAATAGCATTATTCATTGCCTGTACAGAATCTTTAATATCTGTACCCTTCAGGTTAGCGGTAATATCCACCAATTCTATAGTGTAGCCTTTACCAATACCTTCACGCTTGGCCCATCCAAGAATAATTTGTATGTCTTTTGATTTTGCTAACTGCGCCGCTAAGGTCATAGTATATGCGGGCTGTGCAAAGAACGTGACCTCCACAGCGGCTGAACCTGGCGGCTCTTGATCAGGCAAAATAAGAATAGATTGCTGATTGTTTAGGGCTCGTTTTAGTGCCTTTACCCCTGTTGCAGAGGCCGGCGCTAAAGCCATACCTGAAGCTTGACGACCCTTGGCGATTAATTGATCTAATGCTGCTAACTTTGCCGGCTTATAGAGGGCAGTTAAGTGTGTTTGACTAGCTAACCAAGCGGCAAATAATTCCCAATTGCCCAAATGTGGCGTTAAGATCACACGTGGTTTGTCGTCTGCCAGTAGATGCTGGTTACACACAGTATTAATGCGGGACAAATTGGTTTTGCTATTACCACACCAGTTATGGCCCATCTCCAGCATGGCCATAGCCGTATGGGCCAGACTTGCCTTTAACAAACTTTGTTGCTGATTTGGGTTTAACTCAGGCAAGCATCGCTGAATATTCAATTGGCTTTCATGCTTTGCGCTATTGGGCAGCCAGTAAAGTAAACGACCCACTAACAAGCCAATAAACTGAGCTAGGGGCATAGGCAATAAGCCAAATAAACGAATTGTCGTGGTGGCCAACAAAGACTTCATAGCACAAAACATAAAAATCAAAACAGGCGTTATCATACCATTCTTATGGGCTAGAGATGCTGCGCTTTAGCAATTTCTCACCTTTTCGTGACAATAAAACCACTTTCGAGGTAATTTTAAGTCATTTGCACTTCTAGTAAGGTCTATATCTCATGCGTCCAAATGATGAATAGGGTATAATGACGCCCTTTATTTTAGCTCTATGGTGAGCTAAGTCGATTAACCGTCAAAAGTGGATTTGACAGCGTGAATACGAAAACTGATAGCAGCACTTTTCAAGGCTTAATATTTGCCCTGCAACAATTCTGGTCAGAGAAAGGCTGCAATATTATGCAACCTTTGGATATGGAAGTAGGTGCAGGCACCTTTCATCCTGCCACTTTTTTACAAGCTATTGGGCCCGAAAGCTGGCGCTCTGCTTATGTGCAGCCTAGCCGCCGACCCACCGATGGGCGCTATGGTGAAAACCCTAACCGCTTGCAACATTACTTTCAATTTCAAGTGGTTATCAAACCTTCCCCCGATAACTTTCAGGAAATGTACCTAGATTGTCTTAATCATTTAGGCATTGATCCTGAGGTACATGATATTCGCTTTGTCGAAGATAACTGGGAATCCCCCACCCTAGGTGCTTGGGGCTTGGGCTGGGAAGTTTGGTTAAACGGCATGGAAGTTTCGCAGTTTACGTATTTTCAACAAGCAGGTGGGCTTGAGTGTTATCCAGTGATGGGTGAAATCACTATTGGCCTTGAGCGTATTGCTATGTACCTGCAAAATGTTAATAGCGTTTACGACTTGGTATGGAGCCGCTCTGCGGATGGCTCAGTGGTTACCTATGGTGATATTTACCATCAGCAAGAAGTTGAAATGTCTACATTTAACTTTGATCATGCCCATGTGCCAACTTTATTTGCCAACTTTGATCACTATGAAAGCGAGTGTGAGAAATTAGTCGCCGCCCACCTGCCTCTACCTGCCTATGAGCTAGTGTTAAAAGCCTCTCATACGTTTAATCTTTTAGACGCTCGCCATGCTATTTCGGTAACAGAGCGCCAACGTTATATTTTGCGTGTGCGCACTATGGCGCGGCAAGTGGCCCATGAATACTACGCTGCACGCAAAGCCTTAGGCTTCCCCATGGCCAGCCCTGAATTAAGAGCTGAATTGTTAAATGACGAGGAACAAGCCTAATGTCACATGCTGATTTTCTATTTGAATTAGGTACTGAAGAGCTGCCACCAAAATCTTTGCAAACCCTACAAAATGCTCTTAAAAACAATATCGTTAAGCAATTGGCACAACTAAATCTGGGCCATGGCGAAGTAACTGCCTATGCTTCACCAAGACGCCTGACAGTAATTATTGATCAACTAGAGCTACAACAAGCCGACCGCAAAGAAAGCCGTCGTGGCCCAGCTTTGTCTGCTCCAGAACAGGCGGCTCAAGGCTTTGCCAGATCATGCGGCGTTGCTTTAGCTGATCTAGCCGTAATTGAAACCGACAAGGGCCAATATTACAACTTTGAAAAACACGTCAGTGGTGCCGCCACAAAAAGCCTGCTTCCAGCATTGCTTGAACAAGCCTTGGCTGATCTTCCTATTGCTAAGCGCATGCGCTGGGGCAGCTCCCGTGCTGAGTTTGTTCGTCCTGTGCAGTGGTTTATCTTGATGCTAGGCGAATCATTAATTGACTGCTCCTTATTTAGTTTGAGCAACGGCAACCAAACTCGCGGCCACCGCTTCCATTGTAATGCCAGCATTACTATCAAAAGCCCCAAAACCTATGCTCAACAGCTTAGGGATGAGGGCAAAGTGATTGTTGATATTGAGGAACGTAAGCAGATTATTCGCACACAAGTTGCTGAACAGGCGGCTAAGGTGGGTGCTCAAGCTGTTGTTAGTGATAGTCTTTTAAATGAAGTAGCTGCCTTAGTTGAATGGCCCGTTAGCTTATGTGGCAAGTTCGACGATGCATTTCTTGAAGTGCCGGCTCAGGCACTAGTGTCATCAATGGCTGAGCATCAAAAGTATTTTCATCTAGTCAATGATAAAGGCGAGATACAGCCCTATTTTATCACCGTTAGTAATTTAATCAGTAAAGACCCACAAGCTGTAATTGACGGTAATGAGCGCGTGATTCGGCCTCGCCTTGCTGACGCAGCATTCTTTTTTGAAACTGACAAAAAATCCACTCTTGAAAGTCGTAACCCGGCTTTGGAAAAGGTTGTATTTCAGGCTGACCTTGGCAGCCTAGCCGATAAAACCAAACGTATTGCAGCACTTGCTGGCACCATTGCTAGTCAAATTGGTGCTAATGCCGAACAAGCTAAGCGCGCTGGTTTATTGGCAAAAGCTGACCTAAACACTGAAATGGTATTAGAGTTTGGCGACCTACAAGGCCTTATGGGTCATGTATATGCCCTTAATGATGGTGAAGACAAGATCACAGCTGCGGCTATTGAACAACATTATTGGCCAAAATTCTCTGGCGACCAACTACCGCAATCACTTGAAGCCAGTGCCCTAGCTATTGCCGACCGCTTGGACACCTTAGTTGGATTATTTGGAATTAATCAGCCCCCTACTGGCAGCAAGGACCCCTATGCTTTACGTCGCGCTACAGTTGGGCTATTGCGCATAATGATTGAACAAGAGCTAGATCTTGATTTGCCTGCCTTAATTGACGAGGCCTACAGCCTACATGCTAATTTGAAACAGGATCAAGATAGCACGCGCAAACAACTGCATACTTTTATTATCGAGCGCTTACGTGCTTACTATGAAGATCAAAGCATCAAAGCTGAAGTATACCTTGCCGTAAATAGCAAAAAGCCAACTTCGCCTCTAGACTTCGATCGTCGCGTGAAAGCCGTTAACCACTTCCTGTCATTGCCAAGTGCCGCAAGCCTTGCAGAAGCAAATAAGCGAGTAAGCAATATTTTATCGAAAAATGGTAACGGCAGCGAGCTTATTGACCCTGCTCTATTGACCGAGGCTGATGAAAAAGCACTGCACTTAGCTGTGAATGAGGTTAGTCAGGCAAATATTACTTCTATTGCTCAAGGCGATTATCAGTCAACCTTGTCAGCATTAGCTGACCTAGCTGAACCCCTTGAAGCCTTTTTTGCTAGTACCATGGTTATGGTTGATGATGTTGCAGTTCAAAACAATCGCCTTGCCTTGTTATCAAGCATCCACTCAGAATTAGGGCGCGTTGCTGATATTGCACTCCTTGCCCAATAATTGTTTCACGTGAAACACTAAGAAGCCGCACACTTGTTGCGGCTTTTTTATTTCCCTAATGCCAACAATGCCAACCATCTAAGTGCTATGTTTCACGTGAAACATATCGTTTAGCATTCTATACACCGTTACCTAAACAATTTTAAGGATTTATTGCACAAAAAAACCACCCGAAGGTGGTTTAAATAAATCGAAGCTTTTTACAGATCAGACATCAAGGTTTGACACCTGCAGAGCATTCGACTGTATAAAGTTGCGACGTGGCTCCACCTCTTCGCCCATAAGAGTAGTAAACATCTGATCGGCAGCAATGGCGTCATCAATAGTCACTCGCAGCATACGCCTAGTCTCAGGATCCATAGTTGTTTCCCAAAGCTGATCAGGGTTCATTTCCCCAAGCCCCTTATAACGCTGCACACCCAGGCCACGGCGAGCCTCTTTCATTAACCAGGCCAAGCCTTCAGCAAAACTGGTAGTGGCGAGCTTACGCTCACCGCGCTGGAAAAAGCCTGTGGGCTCAATCAAACCACTTAGAGTTTCATTTAATGCAACAATAGAACGATAATCAGCGGAATGGAATAGATCATAATTAAGCAGGTAATCGTCATCAATGCCATGGGTTGTAATCGTAACTACAGGAAGATAGCCACCCCGTTCAGGGTTGTCTTTCACCATACCATCATATTGGGCACCAGCTGTTTCCTTATCGGCAAGGGTCTCAACCAAAGCATCTAGCCATTCGGCAACCTTGCCTTGGTCTTGTAAATCATCAGCAGCTAGTACTGGAGAATAAATCATCTGCTCCAATATAACTGAAGGCACAACTCGCTCTAAGCGCTTAATGGTCGCCATTACCTGTAGATATTGACTAGCTAAAGCCTCCAAGGCAGAGCCACTAATAGCTGGCGCACTATCACTCGTATACAAGGCAGAATTATCTAGAGCGCCTTGAAGCAAATATTCATCTAGGGCGGGGTCATCTTTAATATATTGTTCTTGCTTACCTTTCTTAACCTTATATAGAGGTGGCTGGGCAATAAAGATATGGCCATTTTCAATAATAGATGGCAGGTGACGGAAGAAGAAAGTCAGTAACAGGGTACGAATATGGGCACCGTCAACATCGGCGTCAGTCATAATGATAACGCTGTGGTAACGTAACTTCTCAATATCAAAGTCTTCGCGACCAATGCCGCAGCCTAAGGCCGTTATAAGCGTACCAACTTCTGCTGAAGAAAGCATTTTGTCAAAACGCGCCTTTTCAACATTAAGTATTTTACCTTTTAAAGGCAAAATAGCCTGCGTCTTACGATCTCGGCCCTGTTTGGCCGAACCACCCGCAGAATCACCCTCCACTAGATATAGTTCAGATAATGCCGGGTCTTTCTCTTGGCAATCTGCTAGCTTGCCAGGCAGTCCAGCAATATCTAGAGCACCCTTGCGACGGGTCATTTCACGGGCCTTACGGGCCGCTTCACGGGCGCGCGCTGCATCAAGCATCTTGCCGACAATGGATTTGGCATCTTGTGGATTTTCTTGCAAGTATTCAGAAAGATACTTACCCATCTCCTGCTCTACCGCAGACTTAACTTCGGAAGAAACTAGCTTATCTTTGGTCTGGGATGAGAATTTAGGATCAGGCACCTTCACTGAGATAATTGCCGTCAAACCCTCACGAGCATCATCCCCAGAAGTCGAAACCTTGCTCTTTTTCTGGGCAGATTCAGCATCAATATAGTTGTTTAAGGTCCTCGTGAGGGCAGCACGGAAGCCAGAAAGGTGGGTACCACCATCACGCTGAGGGATATTATTGGTAAAACAATGAATACTTTCCTGGAATGAATCATTCCACTGCAAAGCCACTTCAACACCGACGCCATCGGCATGCTGCGCACTGAAGTGCAGACATTTATTAAGAGGCTGCTTATTGGCATTTAGGTATTCAACAAAGGCAGACACACCGCCCTCATAACTAAATAGTTCTTCCCGGCCACTCCGCTCATCCTTTAATAGAATGGCCACGCCGGAGTTTAGAAAGGACAGCTCACGTAGGCGCTTAGCCAGCACATCAAATTGAAATTGAATATTGGTAAAGGTTTCTTCAGAAGCCCTAAAAGTACAGGCTGTCCCCGTGGACTGAGTTGAACCAACAACTTTCAATGGGGCTTGAGGCACCCCATGATGATAAGCCTGCTCGTGGACTTGTCCTGCCCGCTTAATGGTTAGCTTTAGCTCTTTTGAAAGGGCATTAACCACACTCACACCCACGCCATGCAAGCCACCCGAGACTTTATAGGTGTTATCATCAAACTTACCACCAGCATGCAATACGGTCATTATAACCTCTGCTGCTGAGACCCCTTCTTCTGGGTGTATGTCTGTTGGAATACCACGCCCATCATCGGTTACTGTTACCGATTCATCGGCATGAATAATGACCTGAATTTGGTTACAGAAGCCAGCTAACGCTTCGTCAATACAGTTATCTACTAACTCAAACACCATATGATGCAAACCTGTGCCATCATCAGTGTCGCCAATATACATGCCTGGACGTTTACGAACGGCATCCAAACCCTTGAGGACTTTTATACTGGACGAGTCGTAGGTATTTTCTTCACTCATCTATATTGCTCCAACAACCAAGTTAAGGAACCCTATTTTGCAGGATCCCAATCAATTTTTTATTATGCCGATGCACTATCGGCAACCACTTTTCCTTGCTCAATACTAAAGCGAGTAAGGGTGGTATCTGGTGGCCAAACATCATCTAACTCACTGGCATTTACTGCTGTGACAAACACCTGTGTCTCCATAGCAACTAACTGCTTACAAACCTGAGTTAGATGCTTATGATCTAGCTCAGCAGCCAAATCATCTACCAAAAACATACAACGTCGCTCACCAGAGAGACTTAACAATTGCCCCTGCGCTAAGCGCAAGGCAATGGTTACCAGCTTTTGTTGGCCCCGGGATAAGCGCTCAGCAGCATTAACACCCTGAAAGGTAAAACGTAGATCAGCGCGCTGGGGTCCCCGTTGGGTATAACCATACTGCAAATCCCGCTCTAAGGTCTCATCCAAGACCTTTGCCAGAGACTTATCCTTACTCCAGCCACGATAATAGCTGAGGCTTAAGTCTGGCAGGCTAACAATTTGCTCTAAACTCGCAAAGAACAAGGGCTCAAGGGCCTGCAAATAGGCCTTCCTAAGCTCATCTAACTGTTCTGAAACCGAAACCAATGCCGACTCAAAACTAGCTCTTACACCAGCTTCTATGGTACCACATTTTAGGCTACTATTCCTTTGTTTTAAGAGTCTCTGGGCTTGTTTCCACAACCCATAAAAGCGTTCGTCATGATGAAACACACCCCAATCCAAAAACTGCCTACGCACCCCGGGGCTCGCATCTAACAGGCCACTAGCAGCTGGCGCAATAACTTGTACAGGTAACAGCATAGCCAGTTCAGAAGAAGAACGTAAGGTTTCACCGTTAAGGCGGATTTGGTGCTCACCGTCTAAGCGACGCAGCATACCTAAGGGTAAGGTACTGCCACCTGGAGCACCAATACGGGCAAAGAGATTACAAGACAAACAACCATCAGTAATAACCGAGGCCAACCGATGACTTCGAAAGGAGCGGGCTAAAGCCAACATATGAATGGCTTCCAGCAAGCTGGTTTTACCGCTGGCATTAGCACCCGAAATGATATTTATACCCGGAGCGGGCTGCATATCTACCTGCCTTAAGTTGCGCAGATCCTGAATTGTCAGTTGTCTAATAGACACAACAAAAACCTGTGGATAAGTTTGTGTATATCACAGGAATAGGCCTCTTTTTACCAACTGTAAATGACTTAAAAGGCAGCTTATCAATGATTTTTTACAATCGCATAGGCATAATAACGTATTGGGCATCACCCTCATCACCATCCGACAAAAGGGCACTGGAGTTGGCATCACTAAGGGTTATTTTAACCTCATTACTGGTCAAAACACTCAATACATCAAGCACATAACCAACGTTAAAGCCGATCTCGATCTGCACGCCCTGGTAATCAACCATTAGGTTTTCTTCTGCTTCTTCTTGCTCTGGGTTGTTTGCCACAACCTGCAGATTAGCATCACTCAAGGTAACCCTCACACCACGATACTTTTCATTCGAAAGAATCGCTGCACGACTTAACACACCACGCAAAGCCAACCGATCAATTAGCACGATCTTGTCGCCATTTTTCGGTAAAACGCGCTCATAATCTGGGAATTTGCCGTCAACTAGCTTGGAAGTAAAAATAAAATCTTGGGTAAATGCACGCACATGGCTAGCACCAATAACCAACTTAACCGTAGCTTCTTCGTCATTCATCAGACGGGCTAATTCTAGTACCCCTTTACGTGGCACAATTAGCTGTTGGCCGGCTTGCTCAGGCAAAGCAATAGGGGTAACACTGGTAGCCAGACGATGACCATCAGTAGCAACGGTGCGCAACTGACTAGCTTTGATCTCAAATAGCATACCGTTTAGGTAATAGCGCACGTCTTGCTGAGCCATGGCAAAACCGGTCTTATCAATTAACCCTCTAAGGCTTGTTTGAGGCAATTCAAACTCAAACGACTCAGGGCTATCTTCCACATTGGGAAAATCTGCAGCGGGTAATGTGGATAACTTAAATTTACTGCGTGCTGAACGTACAAACACATGATCATCTTGCTGACTTAGCTCAATCACCGCATGATCAGGTAAGGACTTACAAATATCTAGCAATTTGCGCGCAGGAACGGTCACACTGCCCGCTTCTGCCTCTTCCTCTAACAGAGCTCTGCCGACTAATTCAACCTCCAGATCTGTGCCTGTAAGACTTAATTGCTTGTCTTCTACTACCAACAATATATTGGCCAAGATCGGTAAGGTTTGCCGACGCTCAACAACGCCTGCCACTAATACCAGTGGTTTCAATAAAGCTTCGCGGCTGATAGTAAATTTCATACAACTTTCCTGTTAAGGTTAAATCTATTCTTATACCGTAAGTGTACGATATAAATTAGCATAATCATCATGTATTTCGCGATCCATATCGCGCAACTCTTTTATTTTTCTGCAAGCGTGCAAAACTGTCGTGTGGTCTCGCCCACCAAAAGCATCACCAATTTCCGGATAACTATGGTTGGTAAGCTCCTTGGCTAAAGCCATAGCTAGTTGTCGAGGCCTTGCTACCGAACGCGTACGGCGCTTGGATAGAATATCGGCAACTCTGATTTTATAATATCCAGCGACTATTTTTTGGATATTATCAATACTGACCTGCTTATCTTGCAAGGCCAACAAGTCCTTTAGTGATTCCTGCACAAAAGCTTCGCTAATGGCTTCGCCAGTAAAGTGGGCATTCGCAATAACCCGCTTTAGGGCACCCTCCAGTTCACGTACATTGGAACGAATGCGTTTGGCCAAGAAGAAGGCTGCACTTTCGGGCAAATAAACCCCAGCCTCTTGCGCCTTTTTTAGCAAAATGGCTACTCGAGTTTCTAACTCAGGTGGCTCCACAGCAACGGGTAAACCCCAACCAAAGCGTGACTTTAGGCGCTCTTCTAGCCCCTCTATCTCTTTCGGATAACGATCACAAGTCAGGATCATTTGTTGGCCACTTTCAAGCAAAGCATTAAAGGTATGGAAAAACTCTTCTTGGGAGCGCTCTTTACCAGCAAAAAATTGGATATCATCGATTAACAAAGCATCTACAGAGCGATAAAACCGCTTAAAGTCGTTTATAGCATTTAGCTGTAAGGCTTTAACCATATCGGCAACAAACCGCTCAGAATGAAGATAGACCACTTTAGCATGGGGGTTGCGCTCCAATAAAGCAGCGCCAACAGCATGCATCAAATGGGTTTTACCCAAGCCCACACCACCGTATAAGAAAAGTGGGTTGTAAGAGCTACCTGGGTTCTCAGCTACCTGTCGGGCAGCAGCTAGTGCCAGCTGATTGGACTTACCTTGCACAAAGCTACCAAAGGTAAAGGAGCGATTTAAATAACTTTGGTGGCGCAAAGAGCCATCAACCTGTACCTTGCGCCCGTGGCCAGTAGTGGTCTCTATTAAACTAGCTTGGTCGTCATTTATGGTCACCAACTCAGTATCACTAGAAGAACTAGTAACAGGTTGATTGTGGGCAAAGTCTGGCGCTGATGTATTGACGTCGGTTTTTACCTGATTTAAGAAGGATGGTTTCGCTTTTTGGGCCGCATTAACAGCCAAACTGACTTGCATAGTCGAGCCAAATTGCTCTTTTGCCAATTCTTGTATGCGCGAAAGGTATTTATCCTCAACCCAATTTTTAAAAAACTTATTGGGTGCAAATAGTTGCAAGTGCAAATCTTGTTCCTGCATTTGCAATGGCTTAACCCAAGTATTAAAAGTCTGATTAGACAATTCTGACTGCAGGCTAGCAAGTATTTGAGACCAATAGGACGAGGACATATAGATTAGTTACCAACAAAAGGATCAGATAATCACAAAATAGCAGTAAATTCTAACATTATCCACAGCCACTTATCCACAGCAAAACACAGTCTCTGAAAAAAACATATTTTCTATTTTTATTCAGTAAGTTAGGCCTCTATACAGTAGCAATATAGTGGTTTTTTTAGCAACTATTATAGAATCGGTGCAAAGGCCATTAATTAATAGCCAAATTATCTTGCACACGGATGAATATTTCCCTATAATTGCGCGCCTAGTTTCACCTACCAGCTTGACTGGTTTTAGACTTTTATATTTAAGCGAGACAAATCATGAAAAGAACGTTTCAACCCAGCGTACTGAAGCGCAAACGCACCCATGGTTTCCGTGCCCGTATGGCTACTGCCGGCGGTCGTGCGGTAATTAACGCTCGTCGTGCCAAAGGCCGCAAGCGTCTGAGCGCCTAAGCTCACCTGTATACGCTAGTCGGCACCTAGGCTACTTCTAGAGCTAAATCTAGGGCCACTACTAGGCACTTCTAGTTATGAACGATTTCGACTTTTCTCGGCAGCGGCGTCTGTTGACTGCCGGGGATTATCGAAGGGTCTTTGAAAAAGCCCACTTTAAAGTATCTGATCAGCATCTCCTAATTCTTGCTCGCCCCGGGCAAACCCCCCAATCCCGTCTGGGCTTGGTAATCGCGAAAAAACACTTAAAAAGAGCCGTTGATCGCAATCGTGTTAAACGCATTTTGCGTGAAACTTTTCGCACCCTTGAGCCACCTTTGGAACCAGCAATGGATATTGTTGTGCTAGCACGCAAAGGTCTGGGAGAAATAGAAAAGCCGGCTTTACAGCGGATTTTTAACAAACAATGGCGCCGATTAGCAAAAAAAATGCAGCAAAGTGCCGAGAATTAGCCGCCTATGGTTGCCACCAGTATTTCAGACCCTATAATCACACGGTTGAATTAAAAAAGCAGTTTAATTACTAGTAGACGAAAACCCTTATGGACTTCCAACGCATATTTCTTCTTGGCACACTTGGTATCATTGCTTACCTAATGATGCTGCAGTGGAACCAAGATTACGGCACGCCTGCCGCCGAACCCACTCAAGTAACCAGTGTTTCTGCCTATCAGGATGACACGGTGAGTACTGATTTTGCTATCACTAAAGAGCCAAAGGCGGTGGTTAATAATACTGAACAGGCTCAGGCAATATTGGTTGAGGTAAGCACTGATACTCTGCAAGTAAGCATTGATACTCGTGGTGGCGATATTATTCACGCCGATTTGATGCAATATCTGAAAGAAATGGATAATCCAGATGTGCCCTTTAATCTCCTCCAGCAAAGCGCTAGCCATACTTATGTGGCCCAAAGTGGTTTGGTGGGTATTCATGGCACTGATGCAGTTAGTCGTCCCGTGTATTCGGTCAAACAGCCGACCTTTACCATGGGTGATGATGAAGATAGCTTAGATGTCACCCTGTCATTTACTGACCAATATGGCGCCCAAATTGACAAAATTTATACCTTTACTCGTGGCAGCCACATTATTAAGTTAACGTACAAGGTTAACAATCAGTCTAGCCAACCATGGTCAGCCAACTTATTTGGTCAGCTAAAACGCGACCGTGCACCAGACCCAACCCAAAGTTCTGGTATGGGCATGGCGGCCTATTTGGGTTCAGCCTTCTCCCTTACGGATGAAAAGTATAAGCGCATTGACTTTGACGACATGGATGAAGAAAACCTAAAAGCCTCTACCAAAGGCGGTTGGGTTGCCATGTTACAACACTACTTTGTCAGCGCTTGGGTACCTAATGCTGAACAAGAGCACAACTATAGTACCCGCGTTAGCAATGGCAATTATATTGCTGGTTTTGTGAGTCCCGCCATGACTCTGCAACCAGGTCAGCAAGGTATGACTAGTGCCCAATTATATGTGGGTCCTAAAATTCAGGAAGATTTAGAAGCTATTTCCGAAGATCTTGACCTAGTTGTCGATTATGGTTGGCTATGGTGGATTGCCCAACCTTTATTCTGGTTGCTAAATACCCTGTATGGCTTTGTTGGTAACTGGGGTGTGGCTATTATTTTGGTAACCCTGTGTGTGAAGGCGTTTTTCTTCTACCCATCTGCTGTTTCTTATCGCTCCATGGCGAAGATGCGAGCTTTAGCACCAGAAATCGCCAAGCTTAAAGAGCGCCATGGCGACGATCGTCAAAAAATGTCCCAAGGCATGATGGAATTATATAAGCGCGAGAAAGCTAACCCCTTAAGCGGTTGTTTCCCCATCCTTATCCAAATGCCAGTATTTATTGGCCTCTACTGGATGCTAATGGAAAGTGTGGAACTGCGTCATGCCCCATTCTGGCTATGGATTACCGACTTATCTGTATTGGATCCATATTTTGTACTGCCAGTACTTATGGGTGTAACGATGTTTGCCCAACAGTTATTAAACCCAACGCCACCTGACCCCATGCAGGCGAAAATCATGAAGATGCTACCTTTGATCTTCACTTTCTTCTTCCTCTGGTTCCCAGCAGGATTGGTACTTTATTGGGTAGTTAACAATATTCTTTCTATTGCCCAGCAATATGTTATTACTAAGCGTATTGAGCGTGATATGGCAGCTAAAAAGCATTAGCCGCTAGCTAAAATTTGAAATTTTAAGGGGTTAGATGACACACATCTAACCCTTTTTGTTTTGGTATACTAAACAACATGCAAACACCCAATACCACCATCTGCGCCCAAACCACACCCCCTGGTAGTGGTGGTGTAGGTATTATTCGTTTATCTGGTCCTCAAGCTTTAGCCATTGGCAAGCAACTTAGTCGCAATAGCGGCCAACCACGTTATGCTCATTATGGCCCTATTTTTGATCAACAAGGGCAGCAAATAGATGCTGGCATTACCTTGTATTTTCCTGGGCCTGATTCCTTTACTGGTGAGGATGTTTTTGAGTTTCAGGGCCATGGTGGGCAGGTGGTGATGGATATGCTGCTCCATGAAATTACCCAGCTTGGTGCTGAACTAGCGCGACCAGGAGAATTTAGTGAGCGGGCTTTTATTAACGATAAGCTAGACTTAGCCCAAGCCGAGTCCATAGCTGACTTAATTAACGCCAGCTCTGTCCAAGCCGCACGTAATGCCATGCGCTCCATGCAAGGGGAATTTAGCCGTCAAGTCGATAGTTTGGTAGAACAGCTGATACATTTACGTTTATTTGTTGAAGCCGCTATTGATTTTCCAGAAGAAGAAATTGACTTCTTAGCAGATGGTAAAATCAGTGGTCTATTACACGACGTACGCAAACAACTTGACTCAGTGTTACTAGTGGCTCAACAGGGTAGCTTGTTGCAGGAAGGTATGCGGGTGGTTATTGCGGGTGCGCCCAATGCAGGTAAATCCAGCTTATTAAACGCCCTCTCTGGTCAGGATCGGGCCATTGTGACCGATATTGCTGGCACTACCCGCGACACCCTGCAAGCCACCATACATATTGATGGTCTGCCTCTCCATGTTATCGATACAGCTGGCTTGAGAGATAGCCCAGATGAAGTTGAGCAAATTGGTATTGAAAGGGCGATTGACGCTATTCAGGATGCTGACCAGATTGTTTTATTGCAAGACTGTCGTGAAACCCAAACCCCCGATCAGCTTTGGCAGAGCCTGCTGCCTGAACAAACCATGCCAGAACATGTAACACTAGTGCGTAACAAGGTTGATCTAACCGGCGATGCTGCTGGGCAATTATTGGATGGGCCTGTACCTATTATGGCGATAAGCGCTAAGCAAGGTAATGGTATCAAAGAGCTTCGGCAATACCTTAAGGATATTGTGGGCTACCAAAGTACCCTAGAGGGTGGTTTTAGTGCTCGACGACGACATCTTGATGCTTTACAAAGGGCCGCAGCTCTGTTGCAGCAAGGTGCAGACCAGCTAGCTTATCAAAAAGCTGGCGAGCTGTTGGCGGAAGATTTACGCTTAGCTCAGGATTGTCTGAGTGAGATCACCGGACAATTTACTAGTGATGACCTCTTGGGAAGAATATTTGGCTCTTTCTGTATTGGTAAATAAATTAACCTAAATCAATATCATTTTATAACCAACACCCATGCTTGCTGTTGAGTCTTAGTGCCAATACAATTAGATACTCTATAGGCAGAAGAAAAAAAGTGACCATTTACTCATGCAAAACACACCACATCATATAGTTTGCATTGAAGACGAAGAAGATATTCAAGAGATTATTGCCTTTAATTTAGAGCGTGCTGGCTATCAGGTAAGTCTAGCTGCAGATGGTGTCGAAGGTTTAGCGCTGGTAAAAGCAAGCCAACCTGATCTGATATTACTTGATGTGATGTTACCTAGATTAAATGGTATGCAGGTTTGTCAGAAACTCAGGGCAGATGAGGCCACCCAAGATATACCCATTATTATGTTGTCCGCCCGCAGTGAGGAAATGGATATTGTCAAAGGCCTAACAGGTGGTGCTGATGACTATATTACCAAGCCCTTTAGCCAAGCCGAATTAATTGCCCGCATTAAGGTGGCCTTGAGGCGCAAACCAAAATCGATTGCTCTTACTGTTAAACAAGTAAGCCTTGATCCAGAGGATTTTACTTGCAAAGTAGATGGCAAGCCGATCAAGCTTACTAGCACAGAATTTAAATTACTAATGGCTTTAATGCAGAAACCGGGGCGCGCTTTTTCCCGCGAACAACTTATTCAAGCTGCTTTGGGTGACCAAACAGATGTGGTTGATCGCAATGTAGATGTGCATATTCGTGCTATTCGCAAAGCCTTAGGAAGTGATAACGAGATTATTGAAACAGTGCGCGGTGTTGGCTACCGTTGTTACAATGGTGACCGCTGATAATGTCCAATAGCCGTCGCCATTCCCCTATATTTATTAAGCTTTTTGTTGGCTTTGCCGTGGTGGTGCTGTTTAGTGTCAGCATTCTCGGTCTTATGGTACAAAGGCAAATTGAAGAAGCTAGCCTGCGTGATATTCGTACCAACCTCACCCAACAAGCCTATATTCTGCAACAAACCTTGGCTTTTCAGAGCGAAACTCCTCTTGCACAATTGCAACGACAGGTTGCCACTATTAGTGCCAGTATAGAAGCTCGTATTACTCTTATAGATAGCCAAGGTGTGGTGTTAGCGGATTCTGAATTTAATCCAAAGAAGATGGATAATCACAATGAGCGGCCAGAAATACAAGCCGCAAAATTAAATGGTATTGGGGAATCGAGACGCTTTAGTAATACCTTAAATACCACCATGCAATATATTGCTGTGCCGACCTTAAATGATACAAACCAAGTTGGCTATATAAGGACTGCCTTATCAACCCAGCGTATTAATGAAGAAATAAACTATCTACGCAGAGTAATAATTATTGCTACTAGCTTAACCGCAATTATTGCCCTATTTGTCGGTTACTGGCTGGCTATGAGTTTTGCCCAGCCATTGCGGCAAATGACTTTAATTGCCAATAATTTTGCCCAAGGACGTTATCAGTTGCGCATTCCTAGTCATCGCCGCGATGAAATTGGGGATTTAGCCCGCTCATTAAACCAGATGGCAGATATATCTGCACAACGCTTTAATAACCTAGCTAGTGAAAGGGATTTATTGGCTACTATTCTTAAAAGTATGAATGAAGGGGTTATTACGGTCGATAATCAAGGCATAATTCAGCATATCAATGCTGCCGCCGCACGTATGTTACGTAATAAACCTGATCAATCTTTAGGCCAATCCCTAGAACAAATAGAAGGCACTATGGTATTGCATAAAGCCTGGGAAAAATGCCTATACCAACAGTCTAGTTATACGCAGCAAATCCAACTTCGTGGCTATGCCTTTGCTCGGCATTATCAATTACATGTTAGCCTGTTAAAAGAATCCCGTGATGGCGGTGCTATTCTGGTGTTACAAGATATTACTGAAGTGCAGCGCATTGATCGTATGCGCGCTGACTTTGTGGCTAATGCTTCCCATGAATTAAAGACGCCCATAACCGCCATTCGTGGGTTTGCTGAAACCTTACTGGATGGTGGCGATGTCGATGCCAAATTAGTGCGGCGCTTTATGCGCAAGATTCATAGCCAATCTTTGCGCTTATCGGATCTAGTGTCAGACCTTTTGGCCCTTTCCAGACTGGAAAGTAATGATGAGGCCTATGAAGAAAGTGTAGATTTGATAGATATTGTAGTGAAAGTGTGTACTAACTTACAGTCTGTTGCCCAAAGTCAGGATATTAGCCTCAAATTACATACAACCAAAGACCAATATTTACCCATTTTAGGGGACGATAAAGCCTTAAATCAGTTGGTTACCAACCTTGTTGATAATGCCATTAAATATACCCCTGAGGGTGGTCAAGTTGATGTCTATTTGCAGCTTGATGATCAACACCTAGTATTTGCTGTTAAAGATACGGGTATCGGTATTGCACCAGCTGATCAGGAACGCATCTTTGAGCGCTTCTATCGGGTCGATAAGGCGCGCTCGCGGGAAGTCGGTGGCACTGGCCTTGGTCTTGCCATTGTTAAACATATTGTCCAAAGCCATCAAGGTAAATTGCAAGTAATCAGTAAGCTAGGTGAAGGTACGCGATTTGAGGTTCGTCTACCTACCATTAGGTCCTAATTCAGTAACCCTATTCCCCATCCTTTTTCAGTCCATATACGAACATATCAGGCTATAAAATTTTGATAGAAAAATGCCTGTCATATTTCTGTCATCTTTTTGTCATATTCAGAAGAATCTTTATATTGTCTTAACATTGCCTACTTATAATGCCCGCCAATAATCATTAAATACGGAAGGTAATGCTTATGGCGTCCAGTACTATTATAAGTCTTTTTGGGCAGTCACCTATAAAACCTTTGCAAAATCATATGCATACGGTTTTTGAGTGTACTGCACAACTAAACGATTTTTTTGTCGCTGTCTGTGCCGAAGATTGGCCAGCAGCAGAAGCTGTTTACAACAAGATCGCTGAACTTGAGTCTGCGGCTGATGACCAGAAGCAAGATATTCGTCTGCATCTGCCAAAAAGTCTATTTATGCCCATCAACCGTTCTGACCTTATCCACTTGTTAAGCAAGCAGGACAAAATCTGCAATAAGGGCAAAGATATTGCTGGCGTTATTCTAGGTCGTGAACAAACCGTGCCTAAGAAAATCGCTGCTGATCTAAAGGCATATATTAAATCAGCTGTTGCGGTGGTGTTAGAGGCACGGGTGGTTATTGATGAACTAGATGAATTAATTGGTTCTGGTTTTGGTGGCCGTGAGATTGACCGCATTAACAAATGCATTATCAAGCTAGACAAAGCTGAAAATAAAAACGACAAGCGTCAAATTGCATTGCGCTCCAAGCTGCATGCTATTGAAGCTGATCTCCCGCCGGTAGATGTCATGTTCTTATATAAGACCATTGAAGCTATTGGCCATTTAGCTGACCGCGCACAAAGTGCCGGTGAGCAGATCCAAATTATTATTGCCCGATAGATAAAAAGAGGTTATCTAGATGGATATTTTAAACGAATACGGTCAAATTCTACTTATTCTAGCCATTATTTTTGGTGTATTTATGGCTTGGGGTGTTGGTGCTAATGACGTTGCCAACGCCATGGGTACTTCTGTTGGTTCTGGGGCAATAACTTTAAGACAAGCAGTATTAATTGCTATGGTGTTTGAGTTTGCTGGCGCTTATTTAGCTGGTGGTGAAGTAACCGCCACTATTCGCAAGGGGATAATTGACCCCTTAGCGTTACAAGGGACGCCGGAATACCTTGTGTTTGGTATGTTAGCAGCCTTGTTAGCAGCGGGTACCTGGCTACTTATTGCTTCTATGGTCGGTTGGCCTGTTTCCACCACCCACTCTATCGTTGGTGCTATTGTCGGTTTCGCCGCCGTTGCTATTTCCGTAGATGCGGTTAACTGGGGTAAGGTAAGCACTATCGTTGCTTCTTGGGTGGTGTCACCCTTGTTGGCTGGTACTATTTCTTATCTATTGTTTAAGAGTGTGCAGCGCTTAATTCTTGATACAGCAACACCGTTTGAGAATGCTAAGCGCTATATTCCTATTTATATGTTTATGGTTGGTTTTATGATCACCATGGTGACCTTAATCAAAGGTCTTAAGCATGTATTTAAGGATGCGTCCTTTAAACTCAGCTACCCAGAAATGTTTGTTATCGCTACGATTCTGGGTGTTTTAGTTGCTATATTGGGTGCTTACCTAATGAGTCGAGTAAAACTAAACGATAATGCCAATGATGACGACCGTTTTGCCAATGTAGAGAAAGTTTTCGCTATTCTGATGGTATTTACCGCTTGTGCCATGGCTTTTGCCCACGGCTCCAATGATGTTGCTAACGCTGTTGGGCCTATGGCTGCCGCTGTTGCAACTATTAAGTCGGGTGCTATTACCGCTAAATCAACTATGCCTTCATGGATCCTGTTAGCCGGTGGTATTGGTATTGTTGTTGGTTTGGCTACTTTTGGTTACAAGGTAATGGCCACTATCGGTAAAAAGATTACTGAACTTACCCCAAGCCGTGGTTTTGCTGCTGAGCTAGGTGCTTCATGTACAGTGGTTCTAGCCTCAGGCATAGGTCTGCCTATCTCAACCACACATACATTAGTTGGTGCTGTTCTTGGTGTTGGTTTAGCTAGAGGTATAGCTGCACTTAACTTACGTATGGTTGGTAATATATTTACCTCATGGGTTATAACCCTACCTGCTGGGGCTATCCTGTCAATCATATTCTTCTATGTGTTTAAGGCTGTCTTTTCTTAATTAGAGAATCTTTCAAGGCCAAAAAAACCGCGATCTAAGAACGCGGTTTTTTTTGCTTTTAAACTAGGCCAAGTGTTTTACACTAATAGTTAACTGATTATAAACTGGTAATCAACAACTTATTCAAAGATTAGTTTTGAAAAATTTATATATATTTCAATAATGTAGATTTATTTTTTCTATTATATCCACAGATTTTTTAAAGCCAAGCAAGGTTTATTTTCAAAGCAACAAACAGATTAATTTATAATATGTATAACTAGCTATATAGCCGCTTTATCATCTTGTGTATAACCGTTGCATGTGTATAACAAGCCTTTTTATCCACAATGTATACCCAATCAAATAGACGATGTTTAAAGCTATTAATAACGCTTTTATTATTATCCTATAATATTGTTTTATATTGATATTTTTTGCTTACCAACAGTTTTTATTTTACTTAATAATAACCATAAAAATAATCTGAATATATTTCATATATTCTTTTTTAGTTTAAAAAACAAAACCCATGTTTATTTCTTAACCATTAAGAAAAAGCTATAATGCTCGGCTTGCTTGTTTAACATTAAAACTCAGGTGACGGTGTGTTATATCCAGAGAAATTTGACGTCATAATTGTTGGTGGTGGCCATGCTGGTACAGAAGCAGCTTTGGCTAGTGCCCGCATGGGTGTCAAAACACTGCTATTAACCCATAATATTGATACCTTGGGGCAAATGTCCTGTAACCCAGCTATTGGTGGTATTGGTAAAAGTCATCTAGTAAAAGAGATTGATGCTCTTGATGGTTATATGGCCCACGCTACTGACCAAGCGGGAATACAATTTCGGGTATTAAATGCACGCAAAGGTCCAGCCGTGCGTGCCACTCGAGCACAAGCAGATAGATCGCTTTATCGTCAAGCCGTTAGAAATAAGCTTGAACAACAAGAGAACTTATTTATCTTCCAACAAGCCGTGGATGATATTCTTATTGAGCAAGATCAAGTCCAAGGTGTTGTTACCAATATGGGTTTAACCTTTAAAGCCCATCAAGTGGTCTTAACAGCCGGCACTTTCTTGGCTGGTGTCATCCATATCGGTATGGAAAATCATCAAGGTGGACGTATTGGTGACCCACCTGCAAACAGCTTAGCCGCTAAGCTACGTGAAAGACCCTTCCGTATTGAACGACTTAAGACTGGAACACCACCACGCATAGATGCGCGGACAGTTGATTTTAGTGTTATGCAAGAGCAACCAGGGGATACACCGACGCCGGTTATGTCCTATATGGGAAGCACTGCTGAACATCCTCAGCAGATTTCTTGTTACATAACTCACACCAATGAACAGACTCATGATTTTATCCGCCAAGGTCTGGATAGATCACCTTTATACGCCGGTGTAATTGAAGGTGTTGGGCCACGTTATTGCCCGTCTATAGAAGACAAGATTATGCGTTTTGCTGACAAAAATAGTCATCAGATCTTTGTTGAGCCTGAAGGCTTAAACAGCATAGAGCTTTACCCTAATGGTATTTCAACCAGCTTGCCTTTTGATATTCAGCTTAACTTAGTGCGTTCCATTAAAGGCTTTGAGAATGCCCATATCATCCGTCCAGGTTATGCCATTGAATATGATTATTTTGACCCACAAGACCTAACCCCAAATTTGCAAACTAAATCAGTACAAGGTTTGTTCTTTGCTGGTCAAATAAATGGTACCACCGGCTACGAGGAAGCAGGTGCTCAAGGTTTGCTAGCTGGTGTAAATGCGGCACTAAGAGCCCAAGATAAAGAATTATTATCATTATCAAGAGATCAGGCTTATCTAGGTGTGTTAGTGGATGATCTTATTACCAATGGTACCCAAGAACCCTATCGTATGTTTACTAGCCGGGCTGAGTATCGCCTACTGCTTCGTGAAGACAATGCTGATCAAAGGCTAACAGAGATTGGCTACCGTATTGGTTTAGTAAGTGAAGAGCGCTGGCGGCACTTTAATAACAAATGTGAAGCTATAGCCCAACAACAACAATTGATGCGTGATACAAAAGTAACTTTGCATAATGATTTAGGCACGCGTTTAAATCAACACTTACAACAACCCTTATCTAAAGATACAAATTTGCTTGATCTATTAAAGCGTCCGGAGCTAGATTATCAACAGATACAAAACTTGGCAGAACTCCCTCAAGTACCCAATGATTGTGGTGAGCAGATCCAAATAGAAGCTAAGTATGCCGGTTATATAAGCCGTCAAAAAGAAGATATAGAACGCTTAAAACGCCATCAGAAAACCTTGATACCAGCGGATTTTGATTATGATCAAATAGATGGTTTGTCTAACGAGGCAAGGATAAAACTTCAGCAGGTCAGGCCTACGTCACTGGGGATGGCAGGCCGTATCCAAGGGGTCACGCCAGCAGCTATTTCTTTATTGCTTATTTATCTAAAGAAACGCCAATTAAAACAGGGTTTGGCTGCCCACGGATGAACGATAAACAATTAACCGAATGCAGAAATTTGTTGATTGCCGGATGCACAGCTATGCAAATAAACTTAAGCATAGACCAGCAAGAGCTATTACTTCGTTATACTCAAGAACTATATAAGTGGAATAAAGCTTATAACCTTACGGCTATTCGAAATCCTGAGGCCATGCTTAAATTGCATGTTTTAGATAGCCTGAGCGTGGTAAAAAATTTAGCCAAACTCAAACCGAAACGCATTATTGATGTTGGCACTGGCGGAGGTTTACCGGGTATTATTTTAGCTATTATGTGGCCGGAAGTTAAAGTTGATTTACTTGATACTAATGGCAAAAAGACCCGATTTTTAAACCAATGTAAACATAACCTTGGATTAACAAATGTTTTGGTGCTTAATAAACGAGTAGAACAACATCAACCAGATCAAGCTTATGATATTGTTACCTCTAGAGCCTTTGCCTCAATCAGTGATATGCTAGCTGGCTGCGAACAATTAGTTGGTAAAGAAGGGGTATTTGCAGCTATGAAAGGGCAATACCCGCAAGCTGAACTTGATGCTATGTCAGAAAGCTATGATCTGTTAGACAGCTCCGCTTTGTCAGTTCCAGGTGTTGACGCCATAAGGCATTTACTATTAATTAAAAAAACTATCGTTAAGTATTAGATTAGGATGAATAAGTGGCAAAGATTATCGCAGTAACTAACCAAAAAGGCGGTGTTGGTAAAACCACTAGTTGCGTTAATTTAGGAGCATCTTTAGTCGCCACTAAGCAACGTGTATTACTTGTCGATCTAGACCCTCAGGGCAATGCTACTATGGGCAGTGGCGTAGAAAAAAATAATCTGCGTTATTCTGTTTTAGATGTTCTTACGGAACGCGCTGACGTTAATCAAGTTATTCAGCTTAAGACGCCAGCTGGCTATGATCTATTGCCAGCCAATAGTGACTTAACTGCGGCAGAAGTCGAATTAATTGATGCTAAAAATAAAGAAGCACGTTTACGCACGGCGCTGTCGGCTTTGCAAAATCGTTATGATTATATCGTTATCGACTGCCCACCCTCATTAAATATGCTCACTGTTAATGCCTTGGCTTGTGCTAATGGGGTGTTAATTCCTATGCAATGTGAATACTATGCCTTAGAGGGTATTAGTGCCTTATTAAATACCGTAAAGCTAATTAAAAATAGTATTAACCCAAAATTAGTTATAGAAGGTATATTACGGACCATGTATGACCCCCGTAATAGCTTAACCAATGACGTGTCACACCAGCTAATTAATCATTTTGGGCAATTAGTATATCGGACAGTCATACCGCGTAATGTGCGGTTAGCGGAAGCGCCGAGTCATGGCTTACCCGCTTTGATGTATGATAAGCATTCACGAGGAGCGGTTGCCTACCTAGCTTTGGCTAGTGAATTTATCCGCAAACAGAAATAAGAAACCAGTAAAGCGTGTTCAGAGGTTAGAAAAATGGTTAAAAAACGTGGCTTAAATCGAGGACTCCAAGCCCTCTTACAAGGTGCGGGCAGTCTAGACATGGATCTAGATCAAACCACTTGGGAACCAACCGAAGAACTTAAGCATTTACCCGTAGAGTGGTTACAAAGAGGTATATATCAACCACGTCGAGATCTTGATCAAGAAGCCTTGGAAGAATTAGCTTTATCCGTTCGTGAACATGGCATTATGCAACCTATTGTTGTGCGCTCTATTGGTGTAGATAAATATGAAATTATTGCTGGTGAGCGCCGCTGGCGTGCAGCACAACTTGCTGAATTAGATAAAGTCCCTGCTCTGGTTAAAGATGTTGCCGATGAAGCGGCTATAGCCATGGCGTTGATAGAAAATATTCAACGTGAAGACCTCAATGCCATGGAAGAAGCTATTGCCTTACAAAGGCTTCAGGGAGAGTTTGAACTAACGCAACAACAAATTGCTGACACTGTGGGCAAGTCAAGAAGCGCTATTGCTAATTTATTACGTTTGCTGCAACTGCCAGAACCTGTTCGTCTTATGTTGGAACGTGGGGATCTAGAAATGGGCCATGCTCGCAGCTTGTTAACATTAGAGTCGGAAGTACAGCAACATGCGGCTCGTGAAGTGGTGGCCAAAGGTTTGTCGGTAAGACAGACAGAAGACTTAGCTCGCCGCCTACAAAAGCCAAAGAAAGCCCAACCTAAGCCAACCATAGATGCCGATGTAGAGCGTTTACAGGAGCAATTATCGGATAGCTTAGGAGCCAAAGTGGGCATCCGCCAGAACGCCAAAGGTAAAGGCATGATTACCATAAATTATGCCAGTTTGGATCAGCTCGATGGCATCATTCAGCGGCTTGATCCTAAGCGCGAAAAATACTAAGTAAATTAAATACTATTGTAACCAGCGATAAATGGTCTTTATTAAGGATGACTATTTACGACTGTATCTTGTCATTCAGCCGATTTTGGTTGAGATTCGGCACTAAAATCTCTATAATCTGCTGCGCTCCAATAACCATGATGTTATTCGGGGTAAGGTAGATAATATCAACCAAGCTTAGTAGAGGTGCCCTATGGCGTTAAATAAGGCTCCCCATTGGTTGATTAAAACCCTTAAAATTCAGGTAATTATAATACTAATTGTCGGAGTGGGTTTATTTATTACTAGCGCGGTGACAGGTTACTCGGTAATTCTGGGTGGAGCTATCTACAGCTTGCCAGCATACTGGGCCATGCGACGAGAATTTAATCGTGGCAAAGCCAACAATGACCCAAAACGCACCTTAGTACAGATGTATGGTAACCAACTTGTAAAGTTTGCTTTTACTTTAGTGTTGTTTGCCCTGGCCTTTGGTTTCGTGAAACCGCTAGATAGTTTAGCACTGCTATTAGCCTTTATTGGTTCGCAAGTGTTAGCTGCTTTTTTGCCGGTAGTAATAGCTAAACAAACTTCTATGAATCGATAGTGGGAAATAACATGGCTAGTGGCACGCTTACGTCCTCCGAGTACATAACTCACCACCTTACCAACTTAACCTATGGTAACCACCCTGAAAAAGGCTGGGTATTTGCGTCAAATGGTCAGGAAGCCTCTGAAATGGGCTTTATGGCAATTAACGTTGACTCCATGATCTGGTCTGTTGGCCTTGGTATCTTATTTGTTTGGCTATTTAGTCGAGTAGCAAAGAAAGCAACCACCGGTGTACCGGGTGGTATGCAAAACTTTATTGAAATGATTGTTGAATTTGTTGATGACAACGTCAAAAGTGTTTTCCATCACAAAAATAGCATGATTGCACCTATGGCATTGACTATCTTTGTCTGGGTTTTCCTGATGAACTTGATGGACTTGATTCCCGTTGATTGGATTCCTCATGCCGCTTATCTTGCCGGTATTGAGTATATGAAGATAGTACCATCAACTGACTTAAACGTTACTTTAGGCCTATCTTTAGCTATATTTGTGCTAATCATCTTTTATTCAATCCAACAAAAAGGCATTAGTGGCTTCTTGGCTGAACTAAGCCTCCAGCCTCTAGGTAAGTGGGCCCTACCCTTTAACCTATTCCTTGAGTTGGTTGGTCTTCTAGCGAAGCCAATTTCCTTGGCCTTGCGTCTGTTCGGTAATATGTATGCCGGCGAGATGATCTTTATTCTGATAGCGTTACTACCCTTCTGGGCTCAGTTCCTGCTGTCTGTGCCGTGGGCCTTGTTCCACATCCTAGTAATCACATTGCAAGCATTCATCTTTATGGTGCTGAGCATAGTTTACTTGGCGATGGCTCACGACCATCACTAAATTTATTAACTTTAATTATTAACTTAAATCTCAAACTGGAGAAAATCTAATGGAAATGGCATTACTGTACATTGCTGGAGCATTGATCTTGGGTATGGCTGCTGTTGGCGCTGCTGTTGGTATCGGTGTTCTGGGTGGTAAGTTTTTGGAAGGCGCTGCGCGTCAACCTGAACTGATTCCTCTGCTACGTACCCAGTTCTTTATCATGATGGGCCTAACTGACGCGGTACCAATGATTGGTGTTGGTATCTCTCTGTACATCATGTTTGCGGTTGCATAAAGGATATTTTAATCAACCCTAAACGGATACAAGAGGTCTTGCCATGAGCATCAACATGACAATTTTAGGGCAGATCATATCTTTTGTTATCTTTGTGCTAATTTGCATGAAGTATGTTTGGCCACCGCTTACTGCGGCTTTGGCTGAACGTCAAAAGAAGATTGCCGAAGGACTAGACGCTGCTGATAAAGCCGCGCGTGATCTGGAAGCAGCCCAGCAATCTGTGGAAGCAGAATTGCAGGAAAGTAAAGCGCGTGCCGCCGAGTTGATCGAGCAGGCAAACAAGCGTGCAAGTCAGATTATCGACGAAGCAAAAACTGCCGCTCAGTCTGAAGGCGACCGCATTAAGGCCGCTGCTCAAGCTGAAATCGAGCAGGAAGTAAATCGCGCTAAAGAAGCTTTGCGTGCCCAAGTAGCCACTTTGGCTGTTACCGGTGCGGAAAAAATTCTGGGTGCATCTGTCGATATGAACAACCACCAAGAGCTTGTCGATAAATTGGCAGCTGAACTGTAAGAGAGGTTAACAATGGCTGAATCCATTACTATTGCCCGCCCTTACACCAAGGCTGCTTTTGAAACAGCTCTGGCTCAGGGTGACCTGAGTAGCTGGTCTGAGTTTTTGAATCTGGCTGCCGCGGCGGTAGTCGATGCTGACATGAAAGTCGCATTGGAAAACCCCGCTTTGGCTAACACCAAAAAAGCACAGCTAGTGATCGACGTTTGTAACGCCAGTCAAGCCGTTTCCGAGCAGGCACAAAATTTTGTAAGCCTGCTTGCCGAGAATAAGCGTCTGTCTTTGCTACCAGAAGTGGCCAATTTATTTGCCATACTGAAAGCAAATCAGGAAAAGTCAGTAGAAGTATCTATAACTAGCGCTTTTGAATTAGGCAATGAGCAACAAGACAAACTGGCTCAGGCATTAACTGCCAAGCTGTCACGAGAAGTGACTGTCAACGCCAACACCGATACGTCTTTGATCGGTGGTGTGATCATCCATGCGGGTGATTTAGTGGTCGACGGTTCTGTACGTGGCAAGCTAGGTAAACTGGCAGAAGCCTTAAACGCCTGAGTGTGAGGAAATAAAGCATGCAGCAACTAAATCCTTCAGAAATCAGCGAAATCATTAAGTCGCGTATTGAGCAACTTGATGTTTCGTCTGAAGCCCAAAATGAGGGCACAATTGTCAGCGTTTCCGATGGTATCGTATTGATCCACGGTCTAGCTGACGCGATGTACGGGGAAATGATTGAATTCCCTGGCAATATTTATGGTATGGCGATGAACTTAGAACGCGACTCTGTGGGCGCGGTAGTTCTAGGTGATTACGAGGGCTTGGTCGAAGGCCAAACAGCTCGTTGTACTGGCCGTATCTTGGAAGTACCTGTCGGTCCTGAACTGCTAGGTCGTGTAGTAGATGGATTGGGTAACGCCATTGATGGCAAAGGCCCAATTGAAGCTGCCCTGACTGATGCCGTAGAAAAGGTTGCCCCAGGTGTAATCGAACGTCAATCGGTTGATCAGCCTGTACAAACAGGTCTGAAAGCAATCGACGCTATGGTACCAGTTGGTCGTGGTCAACGTGAATTGATCATCGGTGACCGTCAGACTGGTAAGTCTGCCATCGCTATCGATGCCATCATCAACCAAAAAGGCACCGGTGTTAAGTGTGTCTACGTTGCCGTTGGTCAGAAGCAGTCTACCGTAGCTAACGTGGTACGTAAGTTGGAAGAGCATGGCGCTATGGATCACACCATTGTCGTTAACGCTGGTGCTGCTGACTCAGCCGCTATGCAGTTCTTAGCACCTTACGCTGGTTGTGCCATGGGCGAATACTTCCGTGATCGTGGTGAAGATGCCTTGATCATTTATGATGACTTGACCAAGCAAGCTTGGGCATATCGTCAGATCTCCCTATTGTTACGTCGTCCACCGGGTCGTGAAGCCTATCCTGGTGACGTATTCTATTTGCACTCCCGTTTGTTGGAGCGTGCTTCGCGCGTTAATGCTAAGTACGTTGAAGACTTCACCAATGGCGAAGTGAAAGGTAAAACCGGTTCCCTAACAGCCTTGCCTGTTATCGAAACCCAAGGTGGTGACGTATCGGCCTTCGTACCGACCAACGTTATCTCCATTACCGATGGCCAGATTTTCTTGGAAACAGACTTGTTTAACGCTGGTATCCGTCCTGCGATAAACGCTGGTTTGTCCGTATCCCGTGTCGGTGGTGCA
>MDSZ01065550.1_pt1 | contig 33925 bp, 23 predicted proteins | sample 811201 | NCBI WGS metagenome assembly MDSZ01 (sample SAMN05326647, study PRJNA326480) | marine metagenome | isolation source: seawater | place: Indian Ocean: North | collected 2010
GAAAGAAGTGATTCCAGAAGAAGACGAAAAAGAAAAAGAAGAAAAAGAAAAAGAAAAAGAAAAAGAAGAAGAAGAAGAAGAAGAAGAAGAAGAAGAAAACAAGGAAGACCAAGAGGAACTCTGGAAAGTCGCTCGACAACGAAGCACAGAGAAGCTCATCCGCGCTTCGTTCGAGAACAAGTTGGCCGATATTGACAACATTCTCACGTCGGAAGAGAATATCATAAATTCCGCTGCGAATAGTGCAGAAGAAGAGCGTGCATTGCACGTGTGTTCTTCTTCTAAAACGGTCAACTTTTTGATCAAGAGAGGAGCAGACGTTCAAGTTCGAAAACGCAATAAAGATCAACCTTTACACGTGCAGTGCTACGCAAAAAACCTCAAAGCTATTCAATATCTTCTCGAAGCTGGCGCGGATGTGAATTCGCGAGGCGACTGTGGGAATTCACCGCTACATTTAGCAGCTTCTGCGGCAAAAATAGCTCCACCGAAAACACGAACAGGAGAAAACGAAATGACATCCAAGAACAACAGTGAGAACGTATTCGAAACCGACGAGAGCAATATTGAAAAAGAAGATCAATGTGATGATGATGATGATGATGAAGGTAGTTTAGATGATGTAAAAATAGAAACTGACGACAACACGCGTGTTCGAATTGTCATGGAGCTCATATCTAGAGGCGCGGATGTGCATGCAAAAAATGACAATGCACAAACGCCTTTGCTTCTTCTTTCAAACACGCAAGAGAACGAGAGTGTCGCAGAATTACTCTTCAAAGTTCAGAATCGAGGACAAAGCGCGCGAGAAGAGATCAAGCAAGAATTAGCACGTTTGAAACTGCAAGAGGCAATCGTTTTGCGCAGAGAAAATTTACACAAAGCGAGGATGAAAAGAGAAGCGAGGAAAAACAAAGCTCTTGCCGTGAAAAGAGCGCACGAGAGGGAGGTTCACGATCTGGAAACAAAGCTTAATTTCATGGAAAATAAAGAACGAGAGAGGATAGAAGAAGAACAAGAAAAAGAGCGCTTAAGAATAGAGGCAAAGAAGGCGAAAGCGAAAGCCAAGAAGGCCTCGAAGAGATAACGCTTCACTATGAATCATTATAAAAAAATATTCTACGTTCTAAGAGAAAATCCATGCTCTATTCCCCGAGGTTTCATCAACTTTCGATCAGCCATTTGTTCAAGTCTATCTGAGCCTAAAATTCGTGTTTCACTTTGCACTGGTTTGCCCGTTCTCGTAAAGGTCCCGCCATTGCACCCGTGCTTCGTACACTTCAGAGGCATAATCTGGTTCAGTGTAGTAATGTGCTCGGCGCACGACGTACAGCTAAACCAGCGCGCTTTTGCTTTCTTCTTTTCAATTTGATGTCTCAATCCCTCGTCCCCACACGATTGCTTAGGATAAAAAGATGTCCATTTGTTGCATTGTATGCAATGATACGCATCGACGTCTTGTTCGCGAATGTCTTCTAAGAAGGTTCTGATTTGGTCCATTTTTTCTAAATCTTCCATCTTATTAAACAGCGTATCCGTCGCCTCGTCCGCTGCTTCCTTTGAATGTAGCGAAGGACGTGATTTGTCTTCCTTTGTGATGACATTTTTGAAAGCGTCTGCGAACGACGAAGTAGAAGTTTTCTTCATGGGTTCGTTCCTAACAGTGTTATTATTAGTATTTGTCTCATGTCCCGTGCTAAACGTGCTCCCGAGTCGAACGAGTTCGGCTTTCGCACGCGCCAACTCGTCTCTGGTTTCTTTCAATTCTCGAACCAAGCGACTGTTTTCACCTTCTAATCGACTCACATACGCCGCATTTGCTGAAGCTGTACCATTCTTACTCGTCGTCATGTTCTCTTTACCAAACCCGATTCCTTTTCCACCGAGGGTGTTAACATTAAGAGACCTATTTTTAAACGACTGCACTTTCGTATTGTTCAGATCTGAAGCTTTGAGCTCTTGGTTTCCCAATAAAGCTCTCGCTCGCCTTTGTGCTTCGGCAACTTTAGATACGCGCGCATCCAACGCCGCATCACGTGGAGCATCTTCAACGAGCAACTCTTCATCTTCTGAATCTTCGTCGTCTTCGCTCACTTGATAAGCCATCGACTTTTTGCCCATTTGTTGTTGTTGCTTTTGTGCGAGTTTAGAGAGAATTTGATTACCCGCTCTCTGATTGTGCATGCTACTGAGTGTTGACGTCGTGTTTATCTTCTCGGATGGTCTCGCAACATTCCCGATACCTCCGCCTGGATTTACGAAATGACTCGCTCGAGACGCTGTGCTTCTCGCCGCGAACTGGTTGCTAAATTGATTGATGGCTGAAGTATTCTTGCTGTACGGATTGTGCGTATGTGATGTAGTAATCATTTTCCCGTTCGATCCGGCTAATTTCCCTCGCCCGGAGGCTAAAGCGATACGTTCTGTTTGCAGGGCTCTCAACGCAGCGCCAGCGTGGAATTCACAAAATTCGCATTTGCTCAGATTCACGGCCTTTGTGCACGGCAATCCATCTTTAGCGCGCGTTCCTTTACAATACGCAAAATCTGGAGACTTTCCTATCTTAATCATCTGCGTCGGGTCCTCTATCGAAACCGAGAATTTTTTCGTCTTTGGACAGACGTACGGCTTACAGTCTAGAAGTGCGTATAGCGTCCCTGCTTTTGCCTCTTTCCAGTGCACTTGATGCGCGTCGCCGAAGAGTTTCACAGACAATTCTGACTTCTCCAAATTGCCAAATGAAATCGTGGAGAAGTGTTTCCCATTCGCGGTGGCATATGGTCGAGTGGACTTTTCTAAACTCACGGCGACGGTGCCCCATTTTTTGGTTTCCAAATTTGCATCGCGTGAAGATGAAAAGAGAGATGAATTTCCAGCTGAAATGTTCGACAAGGACGAAAGATTATCACTCGTCACGTTTTCGAGCTTTATGAATCTCCGTTCGCTGAATTTATCGTCCATGGACGCGCCAGAGACGACTCTGTTTTCTACTTTTAAATTCGAAAATCGCTCGACAGTTTGAAGCTGTTGTGCTCTTCTTTGAAGCTGTTCTATCGGCTTCCTTTTATTCTTGTTTGTATTCATTGTCTCTCTTGAAATATATGCAGATGAAATTCTAAGGACGAGAAAGGAGTAAAATGCTGTCGCGACGTGTACGTTTGCGCCGGGGCGTGTGTCTCTCTCTCTTCTCTCGTCCAAGGAAGCGAGGGACTGACTTGCGTTTTCGATTTTTTTATAGAGATTTTCCTTTTTTCCTTTTTCAGTCGTCAGTCTCATCAGTCGAATGCGGCTGCTTCGCCAGTCTGCACGAAGAACGATGAGAACGCTCGCGACGACGGGAACGACGACGGCGACGAGACCAACAGGCAGATGTGCGAAGAGTGATAATCTCAACGCTACTTATCTGCGCAAGACGCACTCCTCCTCCTCCTCCCGCTCCTATAATGCAGATCTCTTCTTTTCCAATTTACGACGACGAAACAAATGTAGTCAGGCTTTTTGTTTCTCTTCTTCTTCTTGCGTCAACTCCAACGAAGACAACGTGAAAAAAGACGATGTATTCGCGCGTCGACGGAATGGGTTCTTGTTCAACAGACCGTCGACTTCTTCTTCGTCTTTACCATCTCGCGGGCGCCGCTCTTCTTTTTTGACAATGAGAGCGAAGAAGCAAAAGTCGTCGTCGTCCGCCGGCGGGGGCGATGCAACGAACGAACAACAACAAAAATCAACGTCGACAGCAGAACCAGAGACTGGGCGTTCAATAATATACGAAAAAGATGGTGAAATTCACGTCGGCGTTTTACAGAAACGTTTGGGCAAATCTGGATGGTCCATATTCATCGCTGATTCTTCGTCGTCTTCCTCTGTGACGAATCAACAAATCAACATATCGGAGAAGAACATCAAGTTTGTGATGGCGAAGAAATACTCTTTAGACGATCTGCAAGTGATGATTGAACGCGCGAAGATGATTCATACTGACGGTAGTTTAAAATTAACCTGGGAGATATGCAAAGAAGAGGAGGTAGAAGGCAATAATAAGGGTGTAACGTATGCGATTGATGATTTACGAGAGATGCTTTTACCAGACGTCAAAGATGACGAGGAAGCCAAGATGACTTTAATGTTAGTCTTATCAGAAAACACGAATGTGTATTTTAAACAGCTACAAAAAAAAAGTAAAAAAGGTAGCAGTGGTAGTACTAGCGACATCGTCTATGCGACGAGGAGTGATGACGACGCGAACGCTTTACAGAAGAAACTCGATGCGGAGCTTCTTGCGAAGAAGATGGAAGACGCATTCGTTTCTGAGATTCAAAACGCCATGCTCGCGAAAGACTATGACAGAACGACGAAGAAAGCAAAATCATTGCAGATTTTCAACGATAACAACGGTACTCGATATCAACGTTTGGAGAGTTTACAGGCGTATGCTTCCGGTGATGACTGTTACACACATGGGCAAAAAGCGTCGGCCGAGGATTTGTTAGCAAAGCTCAATGTGCAAAAAACTTCTCAGAAAGCATCCGAAGTGTTAGTAAGGCTTGGAATTTGGCGAGAACACGAGAACTTGGCGCTTCGAAGAAACTGCATACCAGTTGAATTTGATGAAAACATCGAATATCTGGCACAAGCTGTTCAGTGCGAACCTTCGAGTATTGATCTCGACGCGTCTTCGAGAGTCGATTTGAGTCGGTTGGAAGTATTCGCAGTGGACGACGCGTCAACATACGAAATAGATGACGGTATATCGGTCGAGAAAATCGAAGGCGACGACGAATTTGTTAGAGTATACATTCACGTGGCTGATCCCACGAGGTTTATCGCTTTCGACTCGCCGCTCGATAGAGAAGCGAGGAAAAGAGGAACGACGATATATTTACCCATGGAATCTATTCCCATGTTTCCCAAGTCGCTTAGTGGAGGAAAATTGAGTTTAAGCGTTGTCAATGATGACATTATGGATAACTACAACGATGGCGTTGCGTTAACGGTACAAGTCGACGTATCTCGTCTCAATGGATCCATCAAATCGTACGATATCTATCCAAGCACCATATCCGGAGTGACTCGCATGACGTATGAAGACGTTGATGCGCGTCTGAAAGAGGAAAAAGGAAACAGTAATCTCCATCTGCTCAACGAATGCGCGGTTGCGCGATATCGCAAGCGTGAGGAAGAGGGTGCTATTAATATTCTCTTACCCGAACTCGATGTTTGTGTTACAAACGCCGACGCGAGAGGTGGTGACGTGAGTTCGGAAATTTTTCTTAAGCGTCGAGATAACTCTGTGTCCAAAATTTTGGTCTCTGAGATGATGATTTTAGCCGGAGAGGTTGTTGGAACTTTTGGTGTTGAGAATAGCCTCGCATTACCATTTCGCGGACAGGGCGAACCACGTCTTATGGATGAAGAAACCTGGGACACTATTCCAGATGGCGTGTGCGCGGAAATGGCTATGCGTTCGTGCATGGTGGCGAGTACGCAAGGCATCACCCCGAGACCTCATCACTCGCTCGGATTGGGAGCATATGTTCAGTTCACGTCACCCATCCGTCGATACGCGGATTTATTAGCACACTACCAAATCAAATCGTATTTGCGAAGTGGAAAACACTCGTCTGAAATCCCAAACGAGAAGTTAGAGCTCGTTTTAAGCGAGGCTGGTGCAAACGCCTCGGTGGGAATCAAAACACAACGCGAAATATCCAAGTATTGGGTCACTGAATACTTCTCTCGTCGACTTGACTCGTCGTCTAATTCTCCCGGCGATAACATATATAACGCGACAGTGGTAAAGTCCATGCGTTCTGAGGCATTTGCACTGGCTTTGTTGGAGGATACTGGATTCGAAACGCCATTCAAGTTACTTCGCGAGAACGACTTCAAGCTCGGGGAGAAGGTTAAGATCAAAGTAGACTCTGCGAATCCTATTGAGCAACAGCTCCTCTTTTCACAAGTTTACGTAGGTACTGATGATAACGATAATAAATAAGCAATAAGTAGAAGACAACAACAAATAAGTAGACGCAATATAGAATAAAGTGTATAGTTAACGTTGATTAGTTTTACGATGTTGTATTTTTAATAATATTAATAAAGCAACTTCAAAGCGACCGGAGAGAAAGAACAATGAGATGACTCATCATCATCACTCACACGTCCCCATTCATCACCAACAACTAAAGTCTAATATAATTGATGAATTTAGTTGACGACGATCTTGCCTTGCATGCCCGCGCCTTGGTGCGGTTCGCAGTAGAATTCGTAGGTACCGGCGGTGTCAAACTTGTTCGAGACCTTCTCCCCTGGGCCGTTCAAGTAGTCCTCGTGGGAGATCTTGTCAGCATCGACCCCATCCGGGACGGCGTCTTCATCGAAGACGACGTTGTGCGGGAACGCCTTGTTGTTGACGAATTCAACAGTTTCGCCCTTGGAGACCGTGACGGACGACGGGAAGAAACCGAGTTCACCATTGTCGCCACCCAACTTGATGGTGGCAGCAAACGCCGGGTTGACCATAAGGACAGTCGCGCCAACGACGGCAGCCTGTTGATAGTGAAGATAGAAAAGAATTGGTCAGTTGTTACTCACTTTTGATATTTCTGAGAAGAAGACTTTTGAAATTTCTACACCCCCTTCATAAAGGAAGCTCTCCCCTCCTATAAAAAAATCTCCTCCTTTTTAGGCTTCCTCCTCCTTTCGAAAATTCGATCGCGTCACCAACAAATTTACAACTTTGCCCTTGCGCGCAAGCGGGAAAACCACAAGTAAACGTATGCAACGACGTAAAAAACGATGAAATTCAGTCGAATGACGAATCCATCGACGAATTCTACGTTTTTAAGAGAAATGTAACTCTCGCGTCACCCTTAAGTAAGGCCGTTTGGGTTTCCCGTTACCGAGCGATATTGTCCTCTTGTACGAAAAAACTGACGGGGCAATTGCCTTGAGAGAATTAGGCGTAAAAAACAAAATCTCATTGTATTTACCTTCTTCATGTCTTGGACGAAGGACGCCTTGGTCGTCTTGTTGACTTTGTTGACTTGGACAGTCTTCGTGGCAAAAGTTTGTTGGACAGCGAACATTTTTATCGTAGTTTGTATGTGTTTTAAGTGACGATTTCGAGCGCGGAAAATCGAAGGTGAGCGCCTTGTTTTATTCCTATCCCTAACAACCAAAAAAAATGCACCCCCTTCCTTCTTCCATTTCTTCCATCCCTTTCTTCTTTTTTTCTCTTTTGTTTTCACCCACCAGCCCCCTTCACGCCTTTTTTTTTCCTTCTCCGACTCTTATGGGATACGCACGCATATCTCTACATAGAAAGAAAGAAAGATCGCACAGAGCCACACGGTAAAAGAACGTGAAAGAGAGAGCGAGAGAGAGGTAGAGAACGTCGGGTTGTTTTTGTGTGGTGCAAATAACAACGCACCAAAAAATAAATATGGACGCAGTCATTCTTAAAGAAAGAAGGACGGCGGAGAATCCGAGCAGTAGTGCTAGGGGTAGTTTAGAATCTACCCAATCGATATTAAGCGAAGGAAAAGGGAATTCGAGTAGCTTTATGATGATTAGTAATAAGAATAAATCAATAAACGAAGGGTTGGTTATTTGGGAGAGGCAAAGAAAAGCGTGGCGGAACTTACCAAGTCCCAATAAAGGAGGGGAGAACACAAAAAAGGTGTCCTCAGCGTTTTCTATCACGAAAAGAAAACGGGGCCAGAGCTCTGCAATCCCACCAGATGCGACGTATGAAGATTTACTTCTAATCCCATTCGTGAAATTTGCAAAACCAATCAAGCTCGGGGAAATGATAGACTTTTTAGTTGAGACATGGAGTGAAGAGAACAACTTTTGGTAACGGGAAAAGAAGAGCATGTGTAGACACGAGCATGCAGTAGAAGCCAAAAGTGAACAGATATATAGTCATATATTTAGAGTTTTGTAGTACCTTGTAGTTCAAAAGTCTCTCTCTACGTATTCATGTGTTAAATTACAACAACTTTAGATTTTAGGTACGGATTCCATTTACTTTTACAACAACAAGAACTCATCTTAAACAGAAGGCGTGACCAACTTCGGTGAGCTTCTGCTTCGAGTCGTTCTTGCTGGTGTCTTCTCCTCGACGTTGTTGTTGTATTCGGTAAACAAAGGTACAGGAGCCTTTCGTCTCGTGTTCATAGCACTATTCGTCTTTGAAAAGGAAAAACGGCCCGGCGCTCCTCTCGTTTTTGAAGATGATTTGTTGTTGTTGCCAACGTTGCTACTCTTGTTGCTGGCATTCATATCGTTCTGCTTCTTACCTTGTCTAGTGGTGGTGGTAGTAGCACTTTTATCGTCATTCACGCGTTGAAACACCGGTGACAAACCAGTCTCCGAGTGCAACAAAGTTCTCAAAGGAGACGCGACGTTTCCGTGTCCATAGTTAACGAAAGACATGTCATCCATGAAGACATCATCTGCGAGCATGCGTTGTGCGGCTCGAGCGGCTTCACGAGCCGGTGAATTTAACATAAGACTGGTATCGTTGTCTTTAACAGAACCCACCAGAGATTTTTTCACGCCTTCGACTTTCTTTCTTGCTGCGTTAGTGTTTGTGAGAATTTTGCCCTCATCTTCTCCAACTGTGGTGATTGTTGTCTTCGTCGCCATCGCAGTGCTACCGTCTTGTGAAGGATTTGCGGCGTCGCTTGTATTCTTACAGCCTTCACACTTGCAGTAGTCTTGGCATCGTACGCCTGCTTGGAAGCATTCACAGTACTTTTTCAAGCATGCTGACTTCTTGCAATGACAGCCTTTGGCGTGTTTTGCTTCCACGCTATCGTCATCAACAATCTTGTTCGCAAATGCATTTGGATTTCTAGACTCAATCTGGTATCGCGTTTGTCGAACTAACTCGAGATCACCCTCGGTGTTACTGCAATCTTGGCATGAACAGTCGCGGCAAAACACGCCGGCGGCAAAGCAATCGCAGTACAACTTCAAGCACTTTGACTTTTTACAGTTGCACTTCTTGGACTCGCCGTTGAAGTTGATGCCTTTGTCAAGTTTATTCTGGTCCAATCTATCCACAAAGGTCAACTTCGTGTTCGACCCTGGAGTTTGCAAATCACGAGTATTCTTCACTTTACTACCGCTACCATTTTTTGATTTCCCAACTGGTGGAGTGATGTGCTCACTGTTGCTACTGGTGAGGCTATCGCGTCTACTCAACTTCTTCGAAGCCAAAGGCGTCGCCCCTGCTTTTCTATTGTCCGTCCCAACCGGATGGTCTCTAGGTGAATCCGCCGCTTCGCCTCGAATCGTTTTCGAAAACCCACTGTTCCATTCGAGCGAAGCACCCGTCGTTGACTGACGTTTGGAGGACCCGGTTGGCGGCGAAACAAACGCGTTGTTGTTTTTGCCTCCATTCTTCTTCGTGCTCTTCTTTTGGTTGCCTCCACTTTTCTTGGCAGTTGTTTTATCACCATTACCACCGCTATGATTATTATTAAACTTATTATCTAACTGCAAGAGCTCATCCTCAAGCGTAATAGCACCCATGGTTCCTCCAATACCGCCGACAAAGTCGTCCTGGTCGTCCGCGTCTTCGTGTTGGTTCTTTTCGTTGCTATGGGCAAAAGGAGCCATCAAACTGTCTGGGATGGGACCCATATCGTTCGCCAAGGAGGAAACCGTATTGTTGTGATTGTGGTTGTTATTGTCCTCTGATCGTTTCCTCGGCGGACTGTACGGATGAAGAAGAGGAAGAAGAAGAAGAGGAAGAGTTGTGTGTGAGTATAATATTTTTGTTGAGATAAGACAGCTCTTTTCTCTCATGTACAAAATTTTGTCGAAAAATGTCCAAAAGATGTGAGATATTTGTCTTTTGGCACCGTCTTCTCTCCTGACCACGAGCGAACAAGCAAAGAAAGGAAAAAACGCGCGCAATCAAAACCGCCTTAACATGAATCGCGCGACATTCCTATTGCCAAGCGAAATCGAAAGATGGAGAGATCGAATCGTTACGAATGTGCTCTCGGAATCCTAAAGTTAAACACGCGATTTTAAACGTACCTTTTAAACGCCGAAGGCGAGGAAAAACAGATGGGCATGTCCGTGTTATTCCCTCCCAGACTCGATGCGCCAAAACGTATGGGCGATAAGTTGGAGACAAAATTCATAAACGGGGAGTTCATGATGCTCTATTTTTTCAATAAAAGATAATGGTGAGTATACGATCACGTATTTTTTTCGCGTTTTCCATGCTCGCACATGCGATACCCGCGCGAGGTCGGAGCGAAAATCATCCATCTTTTTCTCTTCGGCAAAGATGGAAGAGAGAAACGATGCGTTCGTAAAACAAGAATCTTCTATAATCAAATCGCGTCCTCAACGAGATACGCACCGGGTCGATGTCGCCATTTCCATTCTTTTTCGGACGCTCGGGAGTCTTCATGACGTCGTACATGTTCGAAATCCCCATCCTATGATTCGCGTGTGACGTCTAAAATAGTGAAGAGTTTAAAAATGTGTTTTCTGTGGAAGGAAAAAACAGTTACCGTGTTACAAAATTTTTGGCGGGAACTTTTTCCTTTTTTGCTTTTTTTTCACTTTCAACTTTAGAATTGAACGAGTACCCAAGCACCCATTCAAAGGAGATATTTTTCTATTCTTCTCTATAACAACTACGTATGGTGTGTAGGTGCAGCTAAACCATATCAAAAACTATACACCAACTACCGTCTCTTACGAAACGTTCTCTTGGAGGAAGATGGAGGTGCGGCGTTTGAGCCAATATTGAATGCCCCAGCATTACTACTCAACGGCTGCGGAGGGAAGGGGAACGCAGTTGAAGTTGTCGTCGTCGTCGTCGGCGGCGGCGGCGGCGTCGTAGTAGGTGGACGCGCTGCAGGGTTTTCACCAAGAGGTGTTGTTGTCGTTGTCGTGGGAGCCGGTAACGCCTCCACAGCTTTTTTCTTCGCTGCTTCTGCTTCTTCCATCACTCTCTTAGCCTCTTCTGCCTGCCTAGCTGCATTCGCTGCTTTCGCCGCCTCTAACTTTTCCTTCTCCTCTTTGGCTTTCCTTCGCGCTTCGACTTCCTTCTCATCTTCTGGATGCGGTTCTAACTCGGAGTCGAGAAGTAAGAGCACGACTTCTTTTTGCGATTTGCTAAATGATGTTGCATTTAATGTCGTTCTCGTTGGTCTAATTGGTATTCTTCTCCTTGCCTGCGTCGCTGTCGTTCTTGAGAGCTTTATTCTCGACGTGCTATTTTGCCGTGTTGTTACTGGGAGAGTAGTAATTAACTCACGCTCTCGAAATCGTAAAGTTTTAGAACTATCGATGGGGACGTAGTCCCCAACGGTGTTCGTTCTTCGTCGGCGCGTTGTCGTCGCGTGCGTTGCGTCTCTGTCTTCTTCTTCTTCTTCTTCTTCTTCTTCTTCTCGTTTTCGTTTGTTCTTCCCCGTTGTTTTTAAAGTCACCTCCATGTCGTCATCGTCGTAAATATTCGGGAAAACTGACATTCCTCTCCGAAGTCGAATCGGTGTTTTAAACGACTTCTTCCTCGCACTCATCGTCATCTGTCGATATATCGTTTTCGCTCGTTTTCTTTTCCTTCTTCCGCGTGGGCGGGGAGTTTTTACTCGTTGTAAGACTCACTCGCGCATTGAAAATGAAAAAAAAACTCTCTCGTACATTTTACAAACGACAAAGAGATGATGAACTCTTCTTTTTCTTCTTTTTCATTGTTTGTTTACCCCAACCAAACTAACCAACCAGCGCGATGTCCCGCTCATCCTCGTCTTCATCGTTACAAACCGAAGCGGAAGCCTTCGCTTTTAGGAAACTCATAGAGCATTTAAAATGGAGAAACGAAACTATTCAAAACATAGAGATGATGAACTTGACTGGCTTCTGTAGAAACTGTGTAGCCAAATGGTTGTTGTTAGGGAAGAAAAATGTGAGACTAAAAAGCACGTATGAATCATGTCAAGAAGAGGTATATGGAATGTCCCAACAGGAGTGGAAAAATAAATGGCAGTTGAAAGCGTCGGATGAAATGTTGGATAAATTTAAGAGCGGACAAGATATGCACGCGAAGCATCCGAAAGATTTGATGGAACCAATATCAGTACCGTTAGAACAACCTGTGGCTATAAACAAAAATAACAACATGCTTTCGGACGTTTGCTGCGAAGACATCGAAGATGATGAGATATGTGTTACTAGAGGAATGGATGCAAATAATAACAGCAATATATCTTTCGGTATTATAACTGTATCGGACCGAGCGTTCAACGGCGTATACGAAGACGTTTCCGGAAACATCATCATGAGAGAAACCATCGAGACATATTTTAGTAATAATAGAAGCAAGGTTCAAAATATTAAAGGATACAAAGTTGTCCCAGATGAGAAAGATGAGATTGCGAAAGCGATCGTTTACATGTCAGACGAACTGAATTGCGATGTGATTTTAACCACCGGAGGAACTGGTTTAGCGAAAAGAGATGTTACGCCCGAGGCGACGAAAAGCGTACTCACGAGAGAAGTGAAGGGCATAGCAGAATCGCTCAGAGCGAACGCACGTCGATACGAAAAACACACCGCATTATCACGGGCAGTTGCTGGGTTGCGAAATAACCAGAGTTTAATCGTAAATTTGCCCGGTCGGCCAAACGCGGTGGCTTCGAGTTTAGGGGTGTTACTTCCGATGATGCCGCACGCCATTCGGCAACTTAAATCTTAAGAATTCTTATGATAGTTCAATATTGTTGGTACCGGTACCTTTCTTAAAACACGTTACTTTAGCGCAGCCAGGAGTGAATTTTGTCATTTTAAATGCCCACTCTCTCTTTCTTTCTCTTCCTGAGATTGGAAGGTCTACTTTATACTTTACATACGTTGTAGATAAAACGTAAAATTATTATCGATCTTGCGATCGAAGAAACTCAAACACGGCAAACTCAATCAAAACCATAGCTGCGACTAAGCTGGCTCTTTGTCTCATGTGCGAACCAGGCGCAAACCTGAGAACAAAGTGCGAACGATCCGTCAATCCAGCGCAGGAGCAACCTGGCCACTTGGAAACCATCACGCCGAGATGTTCTTTCGTTCTTGGATCTCGAATGTCAACGTTGAAGTTCGCGTTAAAGCAACTCGGCGCGCAGCAGTTGGACTTCCCGTTATCTGCCGTCATTAAGTTGCTCGACACTGAATATATCAATCTACCTTGATCGTCTGTCGCGTCGAAGTTACGTCCGCAACATGTCGGTGTTCGTTCAATCGCCTTGGCATACGTGTTCCCTCTAGCGTCCAACAACTCTGCTTCTTGTGGTTGGTAAATGCATATGTATGGAATACCAAGAGTGCATCTGAACGGTCGAATGACGGAGAAAAACGTTCTCCCTTCCCCATCAACGAAAGGCATGGTGAATGCTCTTGTGCCAGCACAAATATTTCTCGAAAGACAGTTCGATTGTTCCTTCGCCTTAAATAACGGTTCTAAGTTTCCTCTCGTAAATTCCTTCATCCACGCGTCCGGGATTGGATCCGGCATATCTTGACCGATTGGAATCACTTTATACTGGTTTTTCGTGCTAAAACCCGTCATGGCTTCTAATACTTCGATTTTTTGATTCATGTACAGACCCTTTTCATTAATCGTACGAAGAAGAGAAAGAAGATCGTTTAATGGTCGACTGGGACGACTTTGAAAGATCGAAGAAGAAAAAGAAGAAGAAAAAGAAGAAGAAGAAGAAGAAGAAGAAGACAAAGAAGAAGAAAGAAGAAGAAAAGTATCAATAAACGTACAGATATGCCTTCCAAGAACTCTAAACCAGTCGAGTCCTTCTTTTTCGGAGGTTCTGGCGCGGACGGTGGGACCATCTCAGTCATGGTGAGACGCAATTAAGGTGGTAAAAATGTGAAACAAATGAAGGTGGTGTTAATTGGTCTGGTGAGTTGTCTGACAGTCGACAGTGGAAAGTGGAGAGAAAGAAAAAGAGACGCTAACGAGAGAGGGAACGTTTTCCCACTTTTTGACAAGCACGCTAGTAAAGTTCTACTTTATAAGTGTGTGTTGCAAGTTAGTCTAAGTTACCGGCGGCATTTACATTTCCATCGCCTTGGTGACCACCCTCGACTTCATTCTCGTCGTCGGCATCGTTGTTTAAGCCACCACCCGTCGTGGGCGTTTCTAAACCAGTCGCGCCGGTTTCCGTCGCCGTATTCGTTTCCGCTGGTGTCGCTTCACCCCCCCCATCACTTTCTTCCACTTTCGGTTTCATCTTAAACGAAAACTTCATCTTCATCTTTGGTTGCGTTTGCGTCAACCCACTACTTTTTTGATCGTCTTCTCCTCGGTCTTCTCCTCCCTCCTCCTGCGGCGAGTACGTGTGATCGGCTTTCTTCAAGTCTCGTTTCGTGTATGGTCGATTTAAGAGTGTTTGGACGAAACCGACGAGTTTCGTCGCCAACGCAGGAACCCAATCTATACGCATCTTCACTTCTTGTTCGGCTTCGTGGTACGACTTTGCGTTTGTTTCGATCATGGTAATATCTGCGAACCATTCCATGACGGTACCGTACGCGTTTTCGCGCGCTTTCGTGAGGATCGTGTTCAAATCCACCGGTTTTTCGACAAAATCCCTGTAATCTTCCAAAAGCACCGGCGTCCCGAAAATTTGACCAAACTCCTTGTTCTTGATGATTGCTTCTGTAAGATCCGTAAGAAGCATCCATAAAGGCTTGCCTGGTCTCGGTTTGTACCCTTGCTTTTTCCTCGGCTGAGCGCCACCCGGGGTCGACTGGGTGCGTTGTGCCGCGGCTTTGATCCTCGACGCGTTCAAACTGAGTTTCAAGCCTTGGCCGGGAACTGGTTTCATATCCGGCATCTCATCCTCATCTAACTCGCCATCGATGAGTAAACCTTGCGCTTGCAACCTTTGGATTCTTTCCTTAGCACGTCGCGCACGTTCTTTCGCGCGTTTTCGACGTCGAACCAACTCTGCTCTTTCCGCATCTGCTTTATCTGCAAACGTTAATGGCTTTGGAGCCGGCTTCTTTTCGGGCGGTGCTTCTTCAGGTGCATCGGGAGGCTTTGCTCTACCCACCGCCGCGAGCGCTTGCGTAGCCGCTTCCTCAGAAGCCTTCTTCCCTTGCGCTCTGACTTGCATCCAGGCTTCGCCGGCAATGTCGGTGATGTCTTCCTCTACCGTCGCTTGTCGACCATCTGGAAACGTATGCGTGGTAATTCGTTTCAAACGTAATTTCTTCCCTTCTGGGATAATTCCGCGCTCGAGAAGTTTTTTGGGGTCTTCTGTACCAATACCACCACCGAGTTCGTTGCGCAGTTGATCCAATTCAGCGGCATCTTCCTCTTCAGTTGGACCTCTTGCTTTCATTGCCAACTCTGCTTCTAGTTCTGCCGCTAAAGAATCTGAGTCTGAGTCTGATTGGTTTTCATCGCTCTCGTCGTCGCTATCTTCAGTATCAGAACATAAGGCGTTCAAACCATCGTCCGTATCACCTCCAGAGGATGATTCATCGTCGTTTCCGTCCGATTTCTTCTTTCGATCTCGCCTGGCAAGTCTTTTCCATTGCCGTTTGAAGAGAAAATTGGACGTTTCCTTGAGTTCCTCGACTTGTTGCACTTCGGAAAGTTTGATGCTTCTCGCAAACCTGGACATGTTTTGATGCGTCGCGTTCCCATCCGCCGTGGCGGCACCGGACAATTCGCGGATCAAACCGATGCGTTTCCATCTTTCGAGTTTCAAAATGACTTCGTCTTCGATGCCAAAGTTTTTCAATATGCGTGCTGCCTGCGGCATGGTAAGTTTTCTTAAATCCGCTGCGGTACCCGTTACTGTTCCTGGTTGTACTTTTGGACGAAGTTCTTCTGGTGGAGGCGGTTTCGTTAGTCTTCTGACGTAGTGCCAGAACTTTCCGGTTTCTTTTTGAATCTTCTTCGAGCTGTCAATGTGCAAAACCCCTTTACCAGCCGCATATGCGAGAAACTCTCGAGTGACCGACCACGGTTGCATCTGAAGCATAAGCTCAATTCTTTCCAAATCCCTCGCGCGTTTTCCTTTCGAGTGTCGCACCAAAATCGTCACGGCATTCGTTAACGATTGAAAATCAACGGCTAAAAGTTTGTTCATTCGTTTCACTTGTTCCGGCGTTCGGTCTTGCATGAGTTCGGTGATGGCGTGACGCATGGATTCGTATGCGCAAATATCTTCCGGTGTGCACATTTTTTGAATTTCTTTTTCGTGCTCGAACCGGTACTCCGGATTTAACGCATAATCTTCTTTACTGATCCCTTCGCTTGATCGAACTGGTGCACATATTTTGAGGCGTAACTTAGACCGAATTTGGTCTTCAGTCAAGACATTGTTCAACGAGGACGCGATATCCGAAACTTTAACAAGTTTCGGACGATGCGCATCTTCTGGAGTGCTTCGCTTTTGGAGTTCCAAGAAATGTTTCAAAACTGTCGCATTGACCATGCGTTCTTCAATGTCGATACACTCCTGCGATCTTGGCATTGGAACTTCAACGTGCGGCTCCATTTGACCGGCAATGAAGAAATGGGGCACTTGGCGCATGCTCCATTTACCCGTTGGTCCTCTGGCGAGTAAATACAACGCAGGTTGAGAGTCATCGTCCATATCTGGCGTCCTATTAAAAAGTGGAGCGCGGTACATGGACGTCTCTAAGACGTTGACGGGGACACCAGGAGGTAAACCGGAGAGAAAAGGCGACGGCGCGTTTGGTTTTAAATCAAACACTTGCCCGCTCTTTCCCATTAAAGGTCTCGCGCCCTGATCCCCGGCAGATTTTCTCAAGTAATACGTCACTTTCTTCGCTGCCATGCCCGGTTTAGCGATTAGAGGAGGGTCTGCTTCCGCGTAACTGACAAGCATTATATGACCATCTTGAATGGAAAGATCGGAGGGTTTCTTAAACGCTCCAGGAGGTGCCAAAGCATGATCGTCTATCGGGCGCATCGTTGCAATTTCTTCCGAAATCATGTGCACTTTAGTAGACTCGATGTATAAAATCGGGGCACCAACTTGAGGCTTGACGCCACAATCTTTCAAGGTCATGGATTCATCCAGAGGTTCTTGCTTTTCTACTCCCACTTTAGGAAAGTATAAGGACAAATCACCTTCGAGTTCTGGCCAACGTTTGCGTACGCGTTGAATGATAGAACCAACTGCTTCCGAAGATTTTACTTTCAACGTCGCGACGGCACTATCGAGCGTCAACGATTTCACGTTGATTTTAAACGTTTCGTCTGCGGAAGGTCCAGCTATGCGAATACCCATAAACCCGATTTTCTTCTTCGTCGCCTGTGGCGGTTGCACTTCTAAAACTGGAGGAGGTCGTGGATAATCCATTGGATCTCTGTTCAAAGAAGGAGGATTTTGGTACACGAAATCAGAGTGTATGATTCCTTCCAAACGCCCTGGCCGAGTACGTTCGCGCACATCGCCTTCCTCAGGGACTTCCGGAGCGTACGCTTCGTCCATACTTATGTTCAAAGTTTTCTCAAAATCAGCCACGGGCGGTAAATCGCGCGTTTTCCAAACTTTTGCAGTCGCTCTCGTAAACTCGGAGCCGTCAAGATCACCGTCCGCGAACAAATCGAGATCAGGATCGTTTGGATTTATTCGCAGCTCACTAAACATCTTCGAAGGATCGCTGATTTCGTCCGTATACACAGGATTTCCGTCCCATGAAACTTCGTCCACCCAATCACCAGAAAGCAACTCCTGATTTTTTCGTTTCAACATTTCAAGCGCACCGCGCTCCTGAAGCTCTCTCGAAACGTGCTCTTGATACATTTGTTTGATCTTCCTAACAGCGGCATCCGCTTTTTCATCTTCCTCTGCAGTAAACAATGCTGCTTCTGGCGGTAAATCGCTCTGACCGACTAAACGAACGACGAGTTTATCTAAACCGGCTAATCGATGCGAGCCCCCGCTTTGCACACGTGCTTCGGCTTGCCCAAGAACTCTGATATCTTCCTTTGAACCACCAGACGCGAGTGAATTTGGATCTTGCACTGCCACATTTGGATTTGAATATTTGTGCGACTCGTCTTTTTTATTGTTTTTGTCGTTATTCCTGTCAATTTCTGTCCATAGACGCAAGGTCTGAAACGAATTTGTGTCCGGCGGTTCAAAGTATTCCAGAGACGCCGTCGATTTGGAATCTTCATCGTCTGGTTGTTCTGTATACTCCCCCCATCTCTTAACGCGAGAACTTTTGATTGCATGAATTGTCGCACTATCCAACTTTTGCATAGAAACGACTGATTTCCGGTTTTTACTATCATTCTCTGCGTCCTCATCTTCATCGTTGCTTTCATTATCGTCGTCTTTGCTGGAAGCTTTTTCTTTCCTTGCTATTCCTGGTGATGTTACTCCGTCCTTTTCTTCATGTTGTATTGTAGTATGAGCTTCACTGCCCACAGCTATCCTTCTCTCCGCCTCAACTACTCCTGTATCGTCGTCCCACATGATGTCATCTTCCCAGTCTTTCTGTTCCACACCGATAAGAAACTTCTCTTTCTCCAACTCCGCGACCTCCATCTTCTTAACCTCGTCTATATCTGCCGCATCTTCCATCGCCTCTCGCATCGCCTCCTTCTCGCTCGCATACATCCCAGCTACTCTTGCAGCTAACGACACGTCGTCTCGATCCACCCTCCCACCAGGTTTCCATTTCCGATCGATATCGTCGTTCAAGTCTTGATCGAGCATAACTTGATTGACTTTCGGGAGAAGCTTCTCGCCTCTGTAATGACAACCATTCAAATCCTCGTTGTCGGAACCACCTTTGTTGTAATCTCCTTCTTCCTCTTCCTCTTCCGATTCGTCCGTTTCCTCTCTCGCGTCGTTTTTTTCTTCGTGCGCACTTTCTTCGTCTTCTTCGTCTTCTTCTTCTTCTTCCTCTCGTTCTTTCTTTCTCTGTCTTCGCTTCTCTCTCGCTATTTCTCTCTCTTCCTCTAACGATTTCTGAGGGTGCATCAGTTCGGTAAATCGTAAAATCTTCCCAGGATGCATGGACGGGTGATGGTGCACTAAAACATCTTCTCCTCCTCCCGTCGTTGTCGCGATCGTCGGTTGAACAACTTTGGTCATTTCCACTTTAGGCACGGTCGGTTGCTGCTGTGCAACTTTGGTATTATTATTGTCATTGGTCGTGATAGCAGGTTGTTCGTCGTCGTAATTATCCTCCTCCATTGTCTCCTTCTCTCCTTTTCTTTCAGACACGCACCACGCACGCACACGCACACACTTTCGACGAAGACGACGACGACGACGACGACGACGACGACGACGACGACGACGACGACGACGATGATGGTGTGTCTGTGTGTGCGCGCGTGCGTGGTACTACTATTACAAAGAGAAGAGCAGCAGAGAAAAAAAGTGACGACGACGACGACGACACGACGACGACGACGACGACGAATTATATTCGTAGTGTTTGTGTTTTCGTCAATCGACTCGTCAAAGAGAAAGAAAGAAGAAAGAAAGAAAGAAAGAAAGAACTATCTATATATGTCGAGCATCGTCTCGCGCGTTCTTTTATTTTCTCCCATCGCTACGAAAACAGCAACAGCAACAACTTTGAAACGAATCTCTTCGCTCTCTTCTCCAGCATCGCGACGCGCTCCTGAGAACACTCACCGCATTGAAAGAACGAGACCGATGGCTTCTTCAACGAACGATGAACAACTAAACGCGCAAGAAGCGATTTTAAAAGGCATGCAAGACTCCACCGAGCCGACTATTTTCGATAAAATAGTCAGCAAAGACATACCGGCAACTGTTTTATACGAAGATAATCTCGCCATGGCGTTTAAAGACGTCAATCCAGTCGCTAAAACGCACTTTTTAGTCATTCCGAAAATCAAGGCTGGTCTCTCGCAACTGAGCAAAGCGACAGAGGACCACAAGATGTTGTTAGGACATTGCATGTACGTCGCGCAAATGGTCGCGAAACAAGAGAATTTAGAGAAAGGATTTCGTGTGGTAATTAACGACGGCGTGGATGGATGCCAATCGGTGTATCACTTACATTTGCACGTGATTGGAGGGCAGCAACTAAGTTGGCCTCCGGGATGTTAAAGCGCATTCTTGTGATGCTAAATGAAAGCTACATAACTTATTACTTTACAATATGCGCCCTAATTTTCTATCTATGTGATCTAATTCATTGTCCTCGTCGTCTTCTTTCTCGTTGTCATCAAATGGTGGTTGATTGAAGTATTTCCATGCGATGCTTAACCCAATGTTCAACGCAGCAATGCGACCGGCATTTTCGTCTTCGTCATTGTCCTCATCATTTGGTTCTTCATTAAACGACGACGAGAGTTGTTTGGCAAACACTCTCGAGACTCTTCTCACCGCTGCTTGCGTTTCCCCGTCGAGTGGCATGCTCACACGGACAGCGAGCGCGAAAAACCACGCGTGCTTCAATTTTTCTTTTTCTCTTTCATCTTCCTCTTTTTCAGTAAAGGCGTAACAATATTTTCGAAACAATGCGCTCACAGTCACGTCATCCAACGCCACGACATCGCTCATCAATGGTACCGCCTCGAGTTTCTCCGGGGCTATGTATTTTCTATTGATTTTCGGCTGACGCTTGTTTTTTTCTATCTTCTCCTCTTCGGTGTCTAAAACATGTCGCATAGAGACGCGTAAATTTGAAAATGACGCTAAAAACTGTTTCGTCCACTCCGCGTTCGCTCTCGCATGCTCGAGAATACGCATGGTTTTCGCCCTACCCAGCGCTTTTGCACTACTTGTAATAAAACCATGTTTTTCCAATATCTTCGGTGATCTTTTATTATCGTAATCTCGAGGATTTACGTCGGAGACGACGACGTTTGGAATCTTCGCTGCCTCGTATCGCACTCTTCGCAAATACTCAAATCCGTCCACCGGTTCTTCGGTTTCAAAATCAGGGAGTAGCGTATCTAACGGTAAACATTGCGAACGCAACGAAGGATCGATTTTTTCATCATTTTCATAGTCTGATTCTTCTTCATACTCTTGTTCTTCTTCTCTTGCCGGCGGCATCTCGAAGACGGGTGGCGCGGCAAAGACGGATGAAGTTGACGCCGTCATTTTGAAAGAGAGAGACTGACTTCCTGTGTAATTGCTTTCCTATGAGCAGTGTGAAGAAAATGGTTCATTAGTACCAATCGCGCAATGCCACATGTAAAACAAAAGATAGATAGATAGAGAGAGAGAAAGAGAGAGATAAGAGTGAAAGAGAAGGAGTCTATGGTGTGTACGCTTTTGTCAACTACCTAATACTCCCCTTTCTTTTTCTCTTTCTTTCTCTCTCTTCCGTACAAAAATACAATGTTCAACTCATCCAAAACGCAACTCAATACATATAATAAGTAATATATCGAGATTTCCTCGACGCCACACCGAGAAATTGCCGCGTTGAGACAGAGAAGATGGAATTTGATGTACCAAGACTTTCAAGAGAAGCAATCAAACGTGGCGTTTAAAGCATTTGTGTTCTTAGGATTATAAGCTTGGATTCGAAAGGATCACACGTTTTAGGACGCGGCGAGAAGAATAAAAACGACGACATGTTCTGAGAACGCACCCGTTCTTCCTCTGCGCGCCAGAATCTCTTTCTCTCTCTCTTTCTCTCTCGTGATTTTCTTCAAAAATGCCTTGATTTTTCTACGGATTTCGGAGGGAAGAAAGAAGAAGAAGAACTTCGCCTTCGCCTTTCCTTTTCCTTAAAATTTTTGTATCGCCAATACCTCCCCAACATAAAAAACGCAATGACTCCCCTCGTGGTGCCCTTGAAACGATGATGCGCACGAATCCACACTCGAAAGTGCCACTCTTGTATTCCTACTCTCGACGATGGAAATGTCTCTTCATCTTATTCTTAACGTGTGCGGGTCTATTTGAATTGAGATTGAAGAATCAAACGAATCGTCGCGTCAATTTTCGAGAAGAAGAGAACGAACGACATGGAAGTAACGGAGAGACGACGAGAAGAGTACGACATACCCAGGGAGAATATGGAAGTTTAGCAGATACGAGTGCAATAATTAAGAGGAGTAAACCTTTTAAGCTGAAAGAGTTATCCTACGAAGAAGAGGAACAGTTGAGAAAGCAAAGAATGGAAGAACGGATGAGGAGAGGAAAAGAAGAACATCAAGAACCGAACGTTGAACATCATCATCACGAAGTCAATAACAGTAACGACCAACAACAAGAACGGAAGAAAGAAATAGTAGAACACGTGGACTCTTTGAACAAGAGCAGTATAGTTTTTGCCGCCTTCGCTTCCGCCGGGTTTCACGAGTTTATGCTGAACTGGTACGCGCACACGCAAAAGCTGAACATCGGAAACGTCATCGTCGCCGCTTTCGATACAGAGACAGAAAAAGTGTGTAAAGAAAACAACATCCCGTATTTAGGTGACGAAGAGTTGAGATACACGCACGGCGTCGTCGCTACCGGTGGACAGCCGTTGCACGATCAAAACGCGAAAGTGACCATGGTTGGGAAAGCGTTTCAACAAATTGGCGCTTTGAAGGCGTCTTTTTTGTTGCGGTTGATGCAGAAAGGATTTAGAGTTTTAGTTTCAGATTGCGACACGGCGTGGATGAAAGACCCGCGAGATTGGTTTGCGACGAACGAGATGGCAAAATACGTAGACATGGCAGTCAGCACGGACTGCTTGTCCTATACAAACGAAGAGAAAGTTAGGGGATGCTGGCATGATCAATTCAACACCGGGATTTTGTTCTTAAATCCAACAGAAAAGACGAAAGAGTTTTTGAAAGACTGGCAAGTAGCGTTAGAAACAACCAAGCATAAGTTTGAGCACGATCAAGATATATTCAACAGGTTGTTACGCGAAGGTGCTGGTTTGCGACCGCCGCAACGGTTGGACGAAATAGACGTCGAGAACAGAAAGGAAGGCGCAAGGCGACACGAATTGCACGTCGCGTTAGCATCGAAGGATTTGAAGTTAGGCGCTTTGCCACTCACTTTGTTTACTTCCGGTCACGTTTTCTTCATTCAGCAAATGCATTTGCATTTGAATGTCGAGCCTTTTGTGGTACACACCACGTATCAGTTTTCGCAAGCGAGGGGCAAACGACAACGCTTGCGTGAACACCAGTTATGGTTGATCGATACGCATGAGTATCATAATTATGGGCACTTTATAACGACGTCAGAGAAACCGCCGCAAGAGTTGTTATCGATCGGTATAGAAAACCATATGAAGGTTTCCTCCTGGTATCGATTGGTATTGAGGAATTTGTTCGCGTATGCAGAAATATTGAACCGCATTCCTATCCTTCCCGAATTTCCGTGCTCTTGCGATCGATACTGGGGTAACGTCCTCCCACAATGTTATATTCCAGGTGCGGACATTCACCCTCCGTATAACAGGTGTCCAATGGACCACGTGACGAACTTACCAAATTTGGAGCGTGCCGGTTTAAATTTCCGTGAATACTCGTTTTTATCGAACGCGCGAACGAGCGACAAGATTAAGGAGAGCATCGAAACGGTCTCGTTGTCTCGACAGTTCCTAACGGACGAGGAAATTAAAGAGCAATTAGGTGGGAAAACAGATAAGAGAGTTCTAGTTCTCCAAACCGCGAGTAATTCGTTTTGTACGTTCAAGGATGAAAGCAAAGCGAAGGTATTTGATAGTAAAATGCAGATCGGGTTAGAAGCCGAAAGTCATTTTTGCAAAAGCGGCGGTTCGACTGGGCGAATATGTGAAATTGGGTTCACAAAACCAAAAGGCGTGTCCCAGAATAGAGATTGCGATAGAATGCGTAGCGAAAATTTTAGCTTTGAAAAGTTTTATGACAAACTTTGGGAGCACAAAGAATAGATTTTAGTTTTAGGTAGGGGTTTAAAAATATTGAGCGCTTTTGCTTTTTTCACAATTCTTCTAAAGTCCTTTACCTTTGTTCCAATTCGATTTTTGCCAATCTTTAAACGTGGACATGCCTTCATGACATCCTTCGTGGTAAGGAAGCGACGCCGCATCGCTAATCGCCGTGCTATGTCCTCTACTCGCGAATCTCCAGCATGGTTCGTTCCAGGCAGTGTTCCAATATGATCCGTCCGCTCGGATGTCGTACTTCGTAATCGCTCCCCAGCTCGCAGCCACGGCGGAAAAGGAAGACCCGTAGGAACCAACAATTTCGTCGCACATACTCAAAACGCGCATTTCTGCGATGGCATTTTGTAATGATTCCACCGAAGTTCGATCGCCATCGTTGCCAAATTTAATGCCTTCCATAAACCGTACGGTCAATCCTCTCCTGCTAAAATACTCTGTAGCTCGATCGCGCGTGCGCGCATCGTCGGATGCCAAATAAAACACGGTATCAGATGCCGGAAAACCTAATGCCTCGGCGCGCATTCGCGCAAATTTGAAAAACACTTCTGGTTCGGGAACTTTCACGCCTTTATCCCCGCCTGCTGGCATCGGTTTCTGCATTCGCAAGTGCATGCCGAAATTGTACTTACCTAAACTCTCAAACGTTCGATCGACGGTTTTTTGAATCTTTGGTGAAGGATTGAGCAACCATCTCGCGATGTGGCCGAAAACATTTGCATGCTTGTTGTTGAATAACGATTTCACCTGATCTTTGTAATGTTCGTTGTTCACCAACAAAGGCATGGCGTAATCGTCGGATTTGAACAACAACACTTTCTCCGGATACTGCTGATTTAATTCTTTCGATGCAATTTTCGCGTAATCGTCGCGAATAATCATCGCACAACCGTTATTACTACTACTTCCTTTCTTGCTATTACCACACGACGCGGATGACCCTACTGGGACGTATTGCAAAATCTTATCGCTCAAACTGTCCCTCAATTTATCCACGTCCATCTCCAAGCCCGGTTGAAACAACTTCCCCCAATTCGCCGGGTTCGGAAACGTGTCTCTCCAATGAACCAACAACACTCTATCCGTCAATAGAGCCCACAAAAAAGCCATCGCTACGCCTGGTAGCCTATTCCCGTACCCATCATTCCCTCCAGACACGTATATAATGTACTTGTGATTCTCGCTGTCCTTCTTCGATACCGTCGTCGCGCTCTTGTGCTTCTCGACGTATTCCATCAACGCTCTCTCAAACGCCGGAGGGCGTGCGGTTAAGGCTCTCTTCAATCGTTTCCTTAAGTCTAGCGGATCCTCGCTGTCGCTGCTGTGCGAGTGATGGTAGTTATTCTTTTGATGGTGATTGTGCATGAACTGATATCGAAACGACGAGTGTTGGTGTTCGCTCTCTTCTTCGTTAGAATACGTTTTCACGGTTGCCCGGTCCCCGTTCGCACTCTCGTTATCAAAATTCGTCGAAGGACTCGATGAATAGTACCAACTCTCTTGTATACTCAAAACAATCATCCCGAGCGCGATTAATCCAGCCGCGCGAATACATTTGGACAACTGCTGTCTTCGCGCTTGATGATTGTATTTGTTATTTCTCATCCTTTTTTTTTGTGTGTGGGGACTAATCTTCTTCTTCTTCTTCTTCTTCTTCTTCTTCTTTTGAAAAGGTGCAAGTGACCAAACATAATAACAAGAACAAAATGACAAAAAGTCGTCAAAAATTTCATCGCGTCCTTTCACCATTAAAGGAAAAAGGCGACGACGACGAATAAGACGACGACGAAGCGGTCACGCGTCTTCTCACCGCGGCGCACGCGCGACGCACCATAAAAAATGAATTTCATTCCGCCCGCGTTGCAACAAAAAGTCCGCAAAGGCGTGTACGCGTTAAAAGGTTTATCAGAAACCGAACAATTGATATTAGAAGCCACGGATAAAGAAAAATGGGGCCCTCACGGAGAACAGTTGAAATCGATTGCGCAGAAAACTGTGGACGAGGAGGAAGGGAGAACGAGAGAACAGCGAGACGAGTCGGACACGCGAATTATCTTGCGCGTGTTATTCGAAAACAGACTGAAAAAAAGAGATCTCGAATGGCGTTTGTGTTATAAAGCATTAACCGTGATTGACTTTTTAATCGCCAATGGAAGCGAAACCATTGTGAGAGAGATTAAGAGGAGAATAGGAAGAGATTTGCAACCGTTGAAGACATTTGAACATCGAGATCCGGAGAAAGGGAGAGACGAAGGGATTAACATTAGACAGAAAGTGTCGAACATCATTGCGTTGTTAGAAGATCAAGAACGGGTGAAAGAAGTGAGAGAGAAGGCGAGGATGAACAGAGGGAAATATAAAGGGATGAGCAACGCGGATTTGAAGGCGGGGAGTCTTAATTGGAATAACACGATGAAGAACGCGGATGCAAATAGTAATACTGGACTGAAAAGTACTAACGATAGCGTAAGTTCGACAACGAAGATAGCGACGACAGCAGCAGCAACAACGGCACCGCAACCAAACGCTTCTTCTGGAACGAGCGCTATGAGCAACGTGCTTAATGCTTTCGAAGACGACGAAGATGGCAATGATGATGGCGACGATAACGGTGAGTTCATGGGTGGAGGCGGTCATCAGCAAAGCAAAGGACCACCATCGTTTGTGCCTAAAGTTGTTATTCGAGACACACCTGTTGAGCGTCCTTCGAATTCGGCTGGATTCAGTGCAACGTTGAAGCCGCCTCCGAAAGGAGGCAACGCCTTCGTGAGCGCTGGTAATAACACCGGCTTTGAAAATCGACCACCAAATAATGCTGGAAAGAAACCCTCGACAGCTTCTCCCACAATCTCTCTCGATGATCTTTTGGGGGGTGGAGGAGGAATAGGGACCGCCAATCAGTCTTCTTCTTCGGGAACGCCTTACCAAAGCGCAGAGGATTTGTTCGGTTTCGAGGCAAACGTATCGAAGCCAGCGCAACAACGACCGCGCGCACCCGCAGTCCCCACAGGAACTGTTGCGATAGATGACCTCTTTTTTGGAATGGAAACGACGCCAACAGCGTCAATAGCGCAACCTGCTGTGATGCCGAAGCAGCAGCAGCAGATGGATCCGTTTTCCGATTTCGCGTCGTCGTCCGCCGCGCCGCCACCGAAAATCAATCAATTTTCTAGTACCACAACTAATAAGAACAATAGAAACACGAAAGTCGACCCGCTCGATGCGTTAGATTTCGGTAGCTTAGGATTAAAGTAAATCATCGTGATCATCGCATGCAAAGTGAAATGTAGTGATAGTATTACTACAAATGAATAAAATCTAAACATCTAACTAATTCTATTAACTGTACCTAGGTAGGTAGGTAGTTTAACGAGTAGATATTTACCAAAATCTACCAGAAAACACGTCGTCGTAATCCCTTTCACTCTCTTCTCTCTCACTATCGTTGTTCGTCATTGCTGCGGGTCTATCGTGGATTAAGTCTCTCGCGAAACTCCTGAAATCTCCGAGTTTTGGCGCCACGATTTTGTGGTAAAAGTTGAACAGAGAAGAGTCCCTCGTGTAAGTCTTCGTTAAAGTCCCCGATTGTTCCTCTTCTTCTCCTTCGTGCATCTTACTCTTCGTCTTTTTCTCTTCGTTGTTACTAAAATCGTTCCGCGACAGCTTTTGTCCTTCCCCAGTTCTCTTATCGATGGATTTGTTTCCTCCTTCTTCGCCTCCTAACGTCGCCAACGACACTTGTCCGCTTCCATTCTCCAACATTCCAAACGCGGCAAGATTTGTTGACGAGGACGCTATTCCAAAAAGCGCGGCACACATAACCGCGACGACGACCAAAGATGTTTTAGAAACGGTCCTTAACGACGTCAGTTCGCGACGCTCACTCTCTGTCGACGAATCCACCAACAGTTTTTGCGTCGAATCGTGATCATTAACGCTGAATCGGACGGTGTTCGCTGACATTGGTGGTGATGGATGAAGAGGTGATGGGATGGATGATGGGCTCGTAGCAGCCGCGTGCTCCCAACACTCAAAAAAGAATGAAGAAAAAGAAGATGAAAAAAAGAAAAACAACACAAGAAAAAAAAGTACGAGTATGTGTAACGCGCCGTGAAGACCCACGAATATATCATCATCATCGTCGTCGTCGTCGAAATGTGCACAACAAAGCAACCTTCTCCGATACTATAACACATACATTAATCGATGTATTTCTCCAACATTCTCAACGCCTCGCTGTATTCGCACGCGCCTTTGATTTCATCACCGCCTTGTGCTTTTAACAAATCTTGGGCTAACTGTTTCGTCGCCACGTTTCTTCCAGCGCCAGTTCTCGACGCGGTGGCCGCACCGACTGCAGTGGCTAAAGCCAAAGTCGCTTTCGCCGTGAGTTGTTTGGCTTCTTTTGTCGTGCTATTACTATTACTACTACTGCTGCTGCTTTTATCGCCTCTACTATTACTATTACTACTACCGCTCTTCATCGACATCAACTTTTTGTATTCGAGAAATCCCATGACGATGGCACTCGCCGCAGAGTCGCCACATCCGACCGTGTCACCAACCTCAACTTTGGGGGACACTACTTTAGTGCTATCGATATCCATATCGTTCTTGGAGAATAAAATCGCGCCGTCTGGGCCGAGCTTTACGACGATCCATTCTAAATTACCCGAGCCTTCAAATTGTGGGTGATTGAACAAGCTATACGCCAACGTGCGGGGATTTTGTATCAGCTCCTCGTTCGGATTCGGATATTCGACTAAAGCTGCTAACTCTTCCGCGGTCGCTAAAACGACATCCGTTTGCTCTATGAGCGAAATTAAAGCTTTCTTGCGTAACTCGGTCTCGTGAAAGGTAAACGCGCGTGGACCAGGATCGAAAAACACTGCGCCGTCGTGTTTGTGAATAATACCCGCCGCGTCTACGACATCGTTCGGAGCGAGTTCATCGAACGCAAATCCGTTGACAAACATAGCTTTCGATTTTCTCAATGCCGCTTTCACGTCCGCGCCGAGCTTGTATTTTTCCGCCAGTAACGGCCACGGACCGAGATCGTACGAGGAACAAAACGCGTGCGAACCGGATCCATCCACCAAAACAAAACACACCAATGTCCTGCTCTCCGAATTAGAAGTAGATGGAGAACCAGAGTTTTGTTTTTCCTCGTAACTTTGGAATCCGACGCATTCTTCGCGCAACACGTCCTTCATAAACGTCCCATAAAAATCGCTTCCAATCTGCCCTAAGGAGACTGCTTTCAACCCAAGCCTCCTCGCGGCGATCAAAAAGTTCGTGTTACCACCAACCTCCAGCTCCACGCAGTTCATCGCCTTCATTTTCTCCGTTCTCAGTAATAAATCGTTCAACGTTTCCATAGTTTTCAACTCGTTCTTGTCTTCAGGGAGAGATTCTACAGAATGGAACACGTCCACGCACATATTTCCGAGCGCGACTACATCGATATCTCTCAATTCATTGGTGTCATCTCCCGTGCTCTGACTCCTTGCGGCACACACGCGACACGTTTTTCGCACACGCACTCCTCCAAAGTTCCTTCCATCGCGACGTTTTGATGCGTGCTTTTGTTGTTTTCGAAGATGATGATGATGATGATGATGATGGATTCCTCGTTGGTGATTTTGCATCGACGACGACGTCGTCGCACAAGAAGAACGCATCATCAAACGATTCATTCTCGTCGTCGTTTGCACCGAACCAAAGAGTTCGGAACTCGTGTTCAATCCGATACGGTGTTTTTTGTGCGGCTGTCTTTACCCTCTCTTTCTCTCTCTCTCTCTCTCTCTCTCTCTTTCTTTCTTCTTCTTCCTCTTTTTCTCTTTTTTTTGTTGCTGTTTTTATATTGTTGTTGTTGTTGTTGTTGTTGTTGTTGTTGTTGTTGTTGTTGTTGTTCTCGTGTGCTCGTGTCAAATTTTTCAAAGAAGAAAAGAAAGAATGTTGATTGCTTGCTTGATTGATTGATTGAGAGATCTCCCTTAAAACGCCTTACAAAAAAAAGAAGGAGATTGATAAAAAAAAAGCAACAAAAGAAAGGACACTTCTCCAAAACACACAAACACACAAAAGGTTATCACCACCACCACCACCACCACTACCGTCGTCGTCGTCGTCGTCGTCGTCGTCGTCGTTATTATTATCTTCATCATGTCGCGAATGGCATCCGCACTCGCCTCGTCATCCTCCGCGTTTGCCTCGTCGTCGCGCAAGAGTCGCGTCGCCACTGGTAGAAGATGCAATCGATCGTCGTGTTCGTCGTCCACGTTTTCCACGTCGTCATCGACGACGCCTACTCCTACTCGTCGCATTCGTCGTGGAGATAAAACGCGCGCGATGGCTTCGGGAACGACAGAACCGGATTGGAAAATCAAACAGAGAGAACAAGACGCGTTGATTGGTAAAGAAGAAACGGCGGTGAAAACTCGAGTGGAAGAAATGTTGAAACCGATATTAGAAGGCGCAGATAATAAAGTGACTTCTCAAGGAGACGACGAAGGCTTGAATCAACAACTGCAGTTGCAAGGAGAGTTGTCGGAGAAAATTAGACAAGCAACGAAAATGTTGGAAGAAGGTTTAGTTGAGAGAGATTCGCAAGTGAGATTGCTTCTCTTAGCCGCGTTTTGCTCGGAGCACTTACTTTTATTAGGCCCACCCGGGACGGCGAAATCTGAGATTGGTAGACGACTCTCGGCATTTACGAAGGGACAATACTTTGAGAGATTGTTGACGAGATTTTCCGTCCCCGAGGAGTTATTTGGACCACTGAGTATGGTTGGATTAGAGAAAGATATGTACGTGAGAAAAATCGATGGATATTTACCAACCGCACAAGTCGCGTTTGTGGATGAAATTTTCAAAGCGAACTCGGCGATTTTGAACTCTTTGTTGACCATTTTGAACGAGCGCTTGTTCGATAACGGCAGCGAACGTATTGAAGTACCTTTGTTGTGTTTAGTCGGCGCGTCGAACGAATTACCGGAAAGCGAAGAGCTAGACGCGTTATACGATCGATTTTTATTGAGGTCCTCGGTAGAGCAAGTGTCCTCGACGGCTTTGGGAGATTTGTTGAAACTCTCCGAAGCGTCTGAGACAAAAGCGAGAGCAGATATTAACGACGAGCAAAAATTTTCGTTAAAAGCGAGTGATTTCCAAGGCGTCAAAGAAAAAGCATGCGAAATGACCACGATACCAGACTCGGTGATTAACTTGATGACGGATTTGCGCGCGCATTTACAGGACAAGTGCGAACCACCAATTTACGTTTCCGATCGTCGCTTATTGAAAGCGGTGACTTTATTGCGAGTGGCGGCGTATACCGACGGTCGTTCCGTGGTTTCCGATTTTGACACTTTACTCTTAGCGCACGTGTTGTGGCAACGTCCCGGCGAGTCTGCTCTAGTACAAGACTGGATTTTAGAACGGTTGGCAAAAGAGAGAGGAGTAAAGCAAGTGCAATACCTCCTCGCCGCTTTGTTTGGTCGAGCGTGTCGATCGGATGAAAACGACGAGGAAGAATCCGCGCAGCTTTTGAAAGAAGCACAAGGGTTAAAGCAAATCTTGACCTCGCAGTTAAACGATTTAGCCGGTGCAACTGCCGGTGGCGTCCCGCAATTGAAAAGGCATGTCTGGTTATCTCCAGCCGAGTCCGAACGCGCCGCGCAATCTTTATCGCCCATGTTTAACAAAGCGCGAAAAGGTTTAGAAAAGTTATTAGAGGAAACTTTGACGTTAGAAGTCGCTTTGGAACGGAAAACGGAACCGCACGTCATGGCTTTGTTGTTACCGGAGTATTGGGCCGACTTTATTCGGTCTGGCCCGATTGAAGACGTCAAACCTCTTGGATTGAAGTAAAACTACTGCGAAATCCCTGCATCGAGTTGTTGTATCAGTCAGTACCACGTAGATTTTCATTCGTCGTCGTCCTCCTCAAAATAATCGATACAAACAAAAGCACATGTCGAAAAGTTAAAAAATATGAAGGCACTTGACTCCCCACGACGTCTTCTTCAGTACTTTCGCTCGTGGCAAAACAGACGTCGTCAAACACCCGCGCTCTACAAACGTTCGTTTTAACGAACATGCTCGCGAGAAGTTCATCGATGTCATCGTCGGTCCTTCCTTTTCTTCTGAAAAGTAGAAGAATACTACAACGAGGAAGCACACGATTGCAAAATTTCTCTGGTGAAACAATTTCCCGAGACATGCGACGCAAAGATATGGCGGAAGAGTCAAGGTACTTCGCGCATGAAGATTACGAGCTTCTGAAAGACCTGGCGAGAAAAGCAAAGCGGTCTGCGGACGAGGTAAATCCCGAAAAAGGGAAAAAGCTGAGAGAGAAAGAAAAAGAGAGAGGAAGACAAGAGCTCAAGAAATTGGTGCCGTCTCTCCGCGATGGCGACTTGACCAAAATTTTAGATTGGTTACATAAGGATGGAACAGGAGCACGAGCATAAAAAAGTGATATATAATACCAGTGGTACCATGGTACGTAGTGTGTGTGCAACATTGTCTGTTTTACATTTAATTACAGAGACGAATAATACTACCCGAAGACGGACGCCACGTAGCCAATGACTTTCATGCCAGTCCAAGCCAAGAAAACACCTCCTACGCCGTAAAAGAATATCGTCGCGTCCTGGCGCATTTCTCGCAACTCTTGTTCCAACACCATTAATCTCTGGTCGATTTCTAACGCTGATTTTGCATCCTCTGCGAGTAAAATCTCCGCTTTCTTCAACATCTCTTGCGCTTTTTCGAGTGTAAAATCGGGTTGGTCTTTATAAGCCGAAAACTTCTCCATTACTTTGTGTTTCAATGTGTAGAGTTCATCCAAGTTCTCGTCGTTATTCGCGTTTTTCTTTTCACTCTCCGAATCATTTCTATCGTTCATAAACGCTACATTACGCGTCTTAAACGGAGAGCCGAATCCTCCTCCCTTTGCTCCCCGCCTTTGCCTATCCGAATCAAAGCTATTATCACTTCTACCATCGTCATTCTCGTCGTCATCATCTTCCTCGTCATCGTATCGAGCTGGGTCGAGTTCATCGCCTTCTAAAATTGAATCGATTTGCGAGACACTTTCCTTTCGCATAATCTTCATGTGTTTCCCTAATTTTTTACCTCTTTGAGATAATTCATCCCCTTGATCCTTACCTTCGGCGAACAAATTCGACATCGACCCAGGTGGTGATGGCATACCAAATGCATCTAACGCGTCGCTCGGTGAGAACATTGCTTCCATCTGATCTACCGAAGATTGTCTCGACAAATTTTGAAACGAAACGGCGCTTCGTCCTTGATTCCCCCTCCTTGTAGCAAACGCAGGTTCTGATGCAGGAGGCGACGACGATAACGATGGTGGCGTAGTTATCTTCACCGCCGCGTTGAACGTCGCCGTTTTGGTGTTACTGTTGTTGATTTCGTTTTTGTTGATTTTGTTGCTAATCTTTGAACTACTATTCGTTTCCTTCGAATCTCCCGGTCCTTTCGTGGCAAAATACTCATTCTTTCTACCCGCATTCTGCGACGGCGTTCCTCCACCCTCCGAAAAGTAGTCGTCATCTTCCAATTCAATCTTTCTCTGGTGCATTTTCACCTTTGGAGGTGGTGAAGTTATGTTTTTGATGTTTTTGACCTTTTTGTTATTAGGCGAAGACCGTTGTTTTGGTTGCTGTTGCCAATCCCTTTCTTTCTTGTTATTATTGGTAGTATCAGAATCAAACTCCAAGTTTCTCTGCGATTGTTTACCGTTATTCCCTTTACTCGTACCCTTTCCGTTCCTATTTTCCTCTATAGATACGAACTTCTCCGCCTCTCGTATGACTTTTGTCATCGGCGACAACGCAGCGGTTGGGGAATGGTCTTTTCCTGACGACTTCATCATATTCAGAGTACTCGTGTCCAAATACAGATTTCTCTTATTCGACCCTTGCCTCGCATTATTATTTCTGCCGTTACTTTTAGACACCACCGTCGTCCACTCCGACTCCGACTCCGA
>MDSZ01066758.1_pt1 | contig 33915 bp, 13 predicted proteins | sample 811201 | NCBI WGS metagenome assembly MDSZ01 (sample SAMN05326647, study PRJNA326480) | marine metagenome | isolation source: seawater | place: Indian Ocean: North | collected 2010
ACATCGAAGAATACTACGAAAGGAGACAATATGAGAAAATGATGCGTCGATAATGTATAATTAACACAGACGCAATCCTCCCTACATGGAAAGATTTTACTCTGGTCAACTTGTCTCCTTTGAAGGTCATCAAGGTTTCGTTAATTTCATCTCTGAAGAATACATCACCGTGTGCATCAGAGAGTACACCAAACCCCCAGAAGTTGCGGAGCATAGTAGAAACAAACTCAATCAGGTTTGTATCTGTGTCTTCCCAGATAAGTGGGACCAAGTAATAGAAACTCCAAAAACGAGTTCTTGATACTTTTCCACAGATTATGCGGAGATTGTGGAAATGTGGAAAAAAACCTATTTGTGTGTTTAATCCCTCTCTAAATGTCTCCGTAAATTGTACTCTTAGCACGCTTCCTATGAATTGTCAACCCCCTCTAAATTACTCAGAAATTTGTAAAGAACTCGCACTTGACAAAGTATCAGAAACATGGTACAATAACCTTGTAGAGGTTCAGAAACAGATGCTGTATCACGTTTACGACAATTCGGACAAACTTCGAGGGACATTTGAGTCAATCTATGATATGGAGATTTTCATGGATGGTATTAGAAACTCCAGGAATGAGAGTTATCCAAATACCCCAAGAATGTCCACCTTCGATTATATCAAAAGTATCGGATGGAGAATGGAAATTGTGACAGTAGACAAAGTGGCATAGGATGTCTCCCATGCCCGTCAAAATCGGGTATATTAAAGACATGGGGGGGACACCTCCAATTCACTTCACTAACTCACCAAACATGCGTAAGATCGAATCTCAAATGTTGACAGCAATCAAGAACAGCAGCAACTGGCAATCTGCCAACACTTCTGTTCACTTCAACGAAGAAAATGAGGTTTCTATTGTTCGCCTTCATGGCAACAAAATCGCTGAGGTTGGTGATGACTTTGTGACGATCTTTGATGGCGGTTGGCAAACATCTACCACCAAAAGTCGTTTGAACGTTATTATCAACGAGTTCTGCAATGCTGTCACTGACGGTGTATTTCAAAAGAACTTTGAGTGGTACATTCGTGACAACAATGTCACCAGAGATTTCGAGAATGGTTACACATTCGCTTGACAATCTCGACAATCTGATGTATACTGAGGGGGCGCTAATATGCCCCCTTATTTAATACCTATATGACAGTTAATTAATGTTATAAAAACAGTTAAATTAGCCCCCTTAAATATAAAAAACGGCCACTACCCTAACCTACAAAGGTTCCCAGACGCGAGAGAAACACTATGACCGATTCAAAAAATTTTTCTGGGGTAACACGAAGGGAGGAGGTTGAATATATTTGGATGTGCTTAAGGGAAAGCGCAAAGATTATTCTGTCAAATCTAAAAAATTTTCGGAGGTAAAAATGGACGCTCAGATCCGCTCAGAGAGACAGGACGCCAGAGTATGGTGTCTAGAGCAGTTGATCCGGTTAGAGGGCGGTCTAGACCCTCGTATGTACGAATGTGCTGACTATGCAACATCCTCAGGTACAGTGAAAGATCCTAATGATCTATATACACTATGGGTTGAGTGGAAAGGCAAGAATCCCACCAACAACCCCCAATTAAGCAATAGGTTATAGGAGGTGTTATGTCCAAGAGATTCACAATCACTCTAGAAGAGGATGAATTTGGTGAATTAATTCTTCCAATTCCTTATGAAGTTTGTGAAGAACTTGGATGGGATATTGGAGACACGTTAGATTATGACATACAAGACGACTGTTTCACACTGAGGAAAGTTAATGAAGAGTGATGACGCACTAAATCACGCTGATGTAATGGCAGATTATGATCCATGGACAGATAATGATGCCGCTCACACAGCATTATTAGAGGCAATCAAGAATTTATCGGAGAGAGTAAAAGAATTAGAGCATACTCTCAAGGCAGTTAAGATATTATCTGAAGATAATTATCGACAAATCCATCCAAATGATGTAGAATAAGCAAGTTCCACAATTAATAGACTATGGCAAAAGCAAAAGTTGGTATCAGTGGGCAGAACTTTATGCCTGCTAAACCGAAGACCACTCGTCAGGGAAGTTCTAAGAACACAAAATACGCTTCCACGAGTCGTAATAACGCCAAGAAGCGTTATCGGGGACAGGGGCGATGAATTTATTCTGTAATCTTCCTGCTGAGAAAGTATGGGTTCGTAAGGAATACCTAAGAGATCATCAGGATGGTCACGGAGAATTTGTAGAGGGCGTCTGGATCACTGCTAAAAGCATACCCGGACGTGCTTTTTATTTTGAGACCTATCTACCTGAGTATGGTGCAATGTTTGATAAGTTGCCCATTAGTGCATTTGTACGCGCACCAAAGACACCAGAACCTGATATGTCATTAGAGAACCTACAATTTTGGAATTGTATGGACTATGGCGTTGCCTGTATGAATAAAGGATTCATTAGTTCAATGGACTGTGAGTTACGAACGAGGGATCATGGACTTGTAAGGGGGCAGTATTTGTTTACCCTAGACAACTACCACGCGAATCCAGATGTTGTAGACAATAATGTGAGTGAAGTTCCACAGGAGCATAAGTCACATAACTGTGTAGCATTAGAAAATGGTCAATTTGCATTGTATCCTAATAATCGAATGCGTTTGTATGATCTTTCTATCACACCAGAGGAACCAAAGGTTCCAGATTTCAAAGTAAGTACGATTGAGTATCAAGTAGAGGCGGGTATTGAATGGGGACGATTAGGTGACACGGATGATTATTTTTGGGAAACAGCAAAGGAGAAGGAAGCTAGCTAAATACTACTGGGATGGCAACCCCATTAAAAGTTCCGATACACTTTATCGGAGAAAAAAATGGGGATGAATCATGTACCGGACAACATTCCGGCACTTATGGAGAGAGATTTTGGCACTGTAGTGCTCATTACAGACCCAAAATCCGATTATTTTATGAAAAAAGCAGCCAAAAAGGTAAAAAATAACAAAAAAACTGACTGATGGCACAAAAAGAGGTAACTGGTAAGGATGTTAATGTCTCTAAGGATTTTAGAGATATTGATATGAGCTTCCTTAAAAATCCATTCACCAATGACATCAATATTGTTAAAAATCAGAATGCTATTAAGCAAGCTCTGAAGAATATTATGATGACCAAGACCACCGAGAAGGTATTTGAACCTGATTTTGGTACTAATATTTGGGCATCCCTGTTTGAACCAATGGATGATATCACTGCTGATAGAATTCAACAAGAAATTCTAAATGTGGTCGGGCAATATGAGACGCGGATTGTAATCCGAGAGGTTCAAGTAGTTCCTTATTATAGGGATAATTGCTATCATATTTTTATTTCATATCGAATCATCGGTAGTCCGATGACAGAATCTGTTTCGTTCGTCTTAGAGAGACCATAATGATACCCAATAATTTAACAGGACTAGATTTTGTAGATATCAAGGCATCAATTGTCTCATATCTTAAAACTAGACAAGAATTTACCGATTATGACTTTGAGGGATCCTCACTGTCATATCTGGTAGATTTACTCGCTTATAACACTTATTATACCTCATTTAACGCTAATATGGCGATGAATGAGGCATTTTTGCCGTCTGCAACGGTTAGAGATAATGTTGTAAATGTTGCTAAACTGTTAAATTATATTCCACATTCCAAAGTTGCTGCTACAGCAGTAGTGAATGTGACTCTACAAACGACTCTTACTAACGGTGTATATCCTAGTTCACTGACTATTAAACGGGGTCCTGTTGCTTCTGGTGGTAATTATGTATGGAATTGTCTTCAGGATACTACTGTTGAGGTAAATCCTACTACAGGATTGGCAACTTTTGAAAATTTAAATCTAAAGGAAGGCACACTTGTTAATTTCTCTTATATTGTAAATACGTTCCAGACACAAATTTATCAAATCCCTTCGTCGGATGCGGACATTTCGACACTTCAGGTAACCGTAAAACCCAACGAATCTTCAACTACAAGCGATATTTACAATCGTGTGAATAATATTACTGATGTTACACCAACATCACGGGTTTATTTTGTAAATGAAGGTGAAGATCAACGTTTTGAGGTACGTTTTGGTGATGATAGTATTGGTAGAGCACTTACTGATGGCGAAGTAATTAACTTTTCTTACCTTGTTAGTGATGCTAATGAAGCAAATGCTGTCCAAACCTTCCAATGGATTGGTCAATTTACTGATAGTGCGGCAATTCAGTACGCTCCGGCGTTAGCATTGGTCTCAACAGTGACTGCATCTAGCGGTGGTGCGGATGCAGAGAGTGTAGAATCTATCAAATACAACGCTCCACGTTACTATTCTTCCCAATATCGCGCTGTTACAGCACAAGATTACGCAATTTTAACAAAAAGTGTCTATGATAACGCAGAATCTGTCGTTGCATACGGTGGAGACAGTCTAAATCCTCCAGTTTACGGAAAAGTTTACATTGCAGTCAAAACAAGGACCGGTTCTTTACTAAATGATGCCACTAAAAAGCAAATTGCAACAGATTTGCGTAAATATGCTATGGCATCTATCGATCCAGTGATCGTTGATCCGGAACAGCTCTATATTTACAACAAAATTTTCGTACAATACGATACCGGATGCGGATCCGATACCTCTACAATTAAAACAGAGGTTCAAAATGCAGTTTCTGAGTGGGCAACTCAGACTGCTATCAATAATTTCAACTCTACATTCCGAGCTCAGGCGTTTGAGAAGGCAATTACACTCGCAAGTAAGTGTATTACTGACGTTTCTCTCCAAACGACTATTCTTCGGTACATTAAACCGCAAACAAATCAGACAAACAGTTATATTCTGACTACTGGTGCTCCTTTATACAACTCAGCACCTAGTGTATCCTCTAATGAAGGTGCAAAAGAACCTATTTTACTGTCAGGTGTCTTTAGAACAGCAGATCGTCCGGGTGTAAATCAACAATTTGAGGACGATGGGTTTGGAAATCTTCGGATGTTCTATGATACCGGCACTAGAAAGGTATTTACCAACCTGACAGCAGGAACTGTAAACTATGATAGTGGAACTATTGTGTTTGGTCCAGTGAATATCATTGGATCTGGTTCAAATATTGCCGATACTGGTATTCAATTAACAAATAGTATTACTGGTACTGGTAGTGTTACTGATCCAGCAGCATTACCTACAGATCTTCAAATCCCTGTACAATTTATTCCAGCAAACTCGGGATCTATTCCTTCTGCTACACCAGGAACTGTATTGAATATTATTTCACCCGAAGTTTCAATTCAACCGTTGGGTACTATTCCACCTCCATCTATCCCTCTAAATAGTTTGACGCCAAAAGTATTTGACCAGACTCCTACAGTTATTGCTGTTGCTTCTGCGCTGAATACAGGTTCACTTAACACATAACTTTCTTGTCTAAGTAGGATGAATATTAATAAGGTCTCTCAGTCTCTGTTATCGCAATCTCCAGAGTTTGTACAGGCTGAATATCCATTATTCAATAAATTTCTTGAGTATTACTATAGATCTCAGGAAAAAACCGGTTTAGGTCAAAATATTCTTAATAACTTTTTGAGTTATTTGGATATTGATCACCTTGACGTAAAGATTCTTGATGGAAAAACTACATTAGCGCAAGATATTACTGATATTTCTAGTGAAATTGTAGTTGAGTCTGTTGATGAATTTTTAGAGCAGAATGGTTCTATTTTAATTGGCAATGAGGTAATTTATTATGAAAATACAACATCTTCTCCCAACATTGCTCTTAGTCCTGGTATTTCTTACAATCAAGTAAAATTAAAGTGGACTAATCTTGCAAGCATTGTAGATCAATTTGATGGGACTACAAGAGATTTTCGTTTAATCTCTCAAGATAATCCGATTACTGCGCCAAGTCCCCAACACTTAATTGTAAGTAATTACAACAAAGTTTTAATTCCTGATGTTGACTATACTCTTGAAGGAGATAGAATTGTATTTACAGAAGCACCTAGAGCAAAAGTTCCTTCTGATGATACTACAACTACCTTTATCACTTATTTTGTTGGTTTTACTGAAAACCCAATTGTTCATATCGATAACCTCGCACCTTCATTTGGTGAAGGTAAAACAGTATTTTCTTTAACTAGAGGTGGTGTATCTTACGAACCTATCGTTGATGAGTATGTCATTGCTGTTTATGATGGTCGTCTTTTATTACCAAAGGTAGATTACTTCCTTGATGGTGATAGAATTGTCTTTAATTTTGTTCCTATTGTAGGTAGATCTATTTCACTTTACGCTATTGAAGCACCAATTCCCGCTTTTGGTAGCGGTGCTAAAGGATATGCTCGTATTAATGATGACGGTCAATTAACAAAAATTGCATCTGCCAATTTAGGTGGGGGGTATAGATTTGAGTATCCTCCGAAAATTTCCATTAACTCTGAAAATGGTTTTGGTGCTGCAACAGCATCTTTAGTTAATGGTATTAAAAATATTTTACTTTTGGATGGGGGATCTGGTTATAGTGATGCTAACCCTCCTATCGTTGAAGTTGAAGCACCAAATAAGGAAGGATCGGAAGCAGCTAAAATTAAAGCTACGGTAACTAATGGCAGTGTAACTGCATTGGAGATGGAAAGCTCTGGTAGCGGATATACATTTACTCCCAGAATTACGTTTAAACAACCAGGTGGCGCTATTATTGCACCTCCGACACTTGCTGGAGGATCTATTGTTGGGACTCCTATAGTTACTAATCAGGGCGAAGGATACGCTACAAGACCGACGATTTATGTTGATGAACCAACTGGCGAAAATGGTATTAAAGCGTCCTTCCAAGCGATTCTGAGTGAAGATGGGCGTCTTACAGGTCTTACTGTGCTTAATGCTGGTCAGGGATATGAAGTAGTTCCTAGAATTGCTGTAGTTGATCCTGTCGGTGCTCAAGTATTACAAACATTTGTTGATGGCAATGGTCGTGTAACTGATATTGAGTTGTTGGATGGAGGTTCTGGATATGAAGAAGTTCCTTCAGTTTATGTTGTAGATCCTAGATCTACTAATCCTGGACAGGGAGCAACAGCTGCCGCTTCTATTTTTAATGGTAGAATTACCGATATTAACGTTACTAATTTTGGTTCTGGTTATAGTGCAGATTTCCCCCCCACCATCGTTATTCAGTCTCCTCCTTCAGCGAGGGCATCAGCAGAAGTTGGATTAAATGAGGTTACCGGTTTTAAGGTATTCAAGACTGGTTCTGGTTATAGTAAAGCTGCTTTTAATGGATGTGCTAGAGGTGTCTCTGCTATTACTGATTATGATCAAGTTGGAAACGTATCATTTTCTAATTACACATCTTCTTCCGCAGCGACCGAAGGAACTCAGGTCAAATGCTTAGATTCTCTCTTTATCAAGAGATTGCTTGACAAATATACGGAACAATATTTACCTGATGTTCCTGAATTAGACTATAAAAAGATTGATGTGCGGACTGCCATCAGAACAATTAAGGATTTTTACTCCAGTAAAGGTACAGAATTCAGTATTGCTTATCTGTTTAAGTTACTTTACGGAGAGAATGTAACTATTTCTTATCCTAAAGATCAAATTATTAAACCTTCTGCGGCAACTTGGTCTATTGATACAATTCTTCGCGCAACTTTGGTGTCTGGAGATCCTGTAAATATTAAAGATGCGCTGCTTATTCAAGAATCTGATATTGCTGACCCCAATGTCCGTGATGCTAGTGCTCTAGTTGAGAACTATATTTCGATCAAAACTTCGGAAGTTGATATCTATGAGTTGATTTTATCCGAAGAAACGATCAGTGGAACATTTACTGTACCCTATAAGACGAGACTTGCGGAACCTCTTAATGAAACTGACAGTATTATTACAGTTGACTCTACTATTGGTTGGCCCGAACGCAACGGTGAGTTCCTAATTGGCGGAACTGAACTAGTAAGATACAAGGAAAAATCATTAAACCAGTTTATTGAGTGTACTCGTTCTGTTAATGATGTTAGTTCTGTTTGGGATTCGGCAACAGAGATATCTTCCAACTTCACAGTGTACTTAAACAAGGGCACTGCTGAAGAAGTAGTTATGAATATTGTCGGTATTGTTGATGCTCAACAAACAGTTTTGACGGATACAGGTTCTTATTACCTTCCGGGTGATAAACTCACCGTATCTAAACTTGGAGGAACTACAACTATTCCTCAGTTAACTACTTGGTTGTATAATGTTAAAAAACTTGTTACCGTAGAATCCGTCACTTTTGGAGGTGTCAATGATCAATCAGCAACTGTTACTTGTTCTGCTCCTCATGGTTTGTTGGTAGGTGATCAGGTTACCGTATATGGTGCTAATCCAATTTTGTATAATGGAACATTCCTCGTAACATCTAGAGATTCTCAGACTGTTTTTCAATATCAATTACCGCAACCTGCTGCTGTAGTTCCTCAAGGTAATATCTTGATCTCTGTTGACCTCAATAAAGGCAAGTCTATTACTCAAGCAATTCAGAATGCTATTGGTCCATATACCACCAACATTCAAAATACCTTCTTTGATGACAATCATGTATATGTTGCATCTACTGGTATTCCTAATTATGAAATTGGTCCTTTTGTTGGTTCAGCACTTTTACCCGGTAACCAGCGTAAACTCAATAGATTTGAGTTAAATCCGACTACAATTTCAACTAAAACTAGTGTTGTACCCGGTCCTATTGGTACATGGATTAACGGTGTGTCAATTTGGTCTTATAAATCGGAACTTAGTAAGACTTTTGGTGCTGTAACAAACATCAATATTTTAAATTCGGGTAAAAACTATGATGCAGCAAGTCCTCCGGTTCTTAGCGTTTCCGGAGGTTTTGGTGCAGGAGCAGAGGCATCAGTTGTTGTTGATGGATCGTTGTTTGAAATTGAAGTTACTGATGGAGGTTCTGGATATACTTCATCCCCGCTGGTCTCTATTGTAGGCGGTGGCGGCGCTGGCGCTGCTGCAACTGCAATTATTACTAAAGGTTCAGTTTCTAGGATTCTAATCAATCAGGGCGGTTCTGGATACACCTCTCAACCTCTTATCACTATTGTTGGTGGGGGTGGTACTGGTGCTGCTGCAACTGCTTCGGTTCGTGGTCCTATTAAGTCAGTTAATATTGATGCTGGTGGTGCATCATATACAGAAAAACCATCTGTTATTTTGAGTTCTGGTCAAGGTGCGGTTGCACAAGCAATTGTTAATAATGGCAGAATTATCTCTATTGCTATCATTTCTGCTGGTTCTGGTTACACCACTGCACCAGAAATTGGTATTCAAGGTGAAGGTTTTGGTGCAATTGCTAGAGCGACTATTGATACTGATGGTGAAAATGCTGGTAGAGTCACTGGTGTTGAAATTATCAACAGAGGTATTGGGTATGTTCAAGGAACTACTAATATTACACTAACATCTGTTGGTTCTGATGCGACTTTTGAAGCGGAAGTATTCCAGTGGAATTATAACTTGCAAGAGACTACTGAGTTTGATTCCGCAAAAGGTGCTATTTTCACAGGATTCAATATTCAGTATGGTGGTGAATATGCACACTTGTCTAATCCCCAAAGATTGAGATATATTCTTGGTGATAGTTTGTTCCAAGATACGATTAGCGGCAGAATTAAAGAACAGGATAGTCAATTAGAACACTCTCCTATTATTGGTTGGGCATTCGACGGTAATCCGATTTATGGCCCATATGGATATTCGGACCCTACAGATCAATCATCTGAAATCCAAAGAATGGAAAGTTCTTATTCTTTGAAATCAGAATTGGTGTATAATGATATTACAAATCCATATCCAGTAAGAACTGCAGGACCTTTGTTAAATGACGAACCTGCTGGTAAGTTTGTTGAAGATTATGATTATGTTTTTGGTTCTGGTGATTTAGATCAATATAATGGTAGATTCTGTAAGACTCCAGAATATCCTGGTGGTAGATATTGTTATTTTATCACTATTGATGCCTCTGAAGATGGTAATCCTGTATTCCCTTATATTCTTGGACCTCAATATAATTCCGTAGTTGATATTTGGAATTTAAATGATGATGCTGTTCAGCAAAATATTCCTACTGGTGTTGTTAGATATCGCGATCCGTATGAGAATGTTGATATCGACATTGAAAGAATTCCTAATGCTTCTACTAACTCAATTACTACAGAAAGCGGCGATTTGCTTCTGTTTGAACCAGAAGATGAAAATAGAGATGGTATAATCGATGCAGATGAAATTAGTGATCCTGAAGGAATGCTTGAGGAATCTCCTCTGCAATTGTTTGATTATTTCCCTAAAGTTAAATTTGATTCTAAGGTTGATATTGAAGTTGAAACCATCACCAAGTTTGAGGATGCATCTGTAACTGGATTTACTATTGAAAACGCTGGTGAAAACTATCAGGTTAATGATAGATTAATCTTTGATAATACAGATACTGATGGAACTGGTGTTTCTGCCAGAGTTTCCAAAATCAAGGGTGAAACAATATCTTCTTATAGTTACGAGACTATCGAAGGCGTTAATTATGGCATTTTAAAAACATCAACACCTCATAATATTAAGGTTGCTGATCAAGTCTATGTTGATTACACTCCGTTAATGGATAATACCAATAAGGAGTTTGTTGTTCGTCAATATAAAGGCATTGAAGAAATTGTAGTTAATCAAACTGGTAGCGGATATAATACCGACATTCCACCTACAATCGTTATCGATGGTGATGGCGTAGATGGTAGAGTTGAAGCAGTTGTTGATGCTGTTGGTGCTATTAAGTCGTTTAATATTATTAACTCTGGTTCTGGATACACTCAGAATCCTCGTGTTATTCTTTCTCACCCTCAGGTATTTAAAAAAGCAGATTATTATGCAACATTAGTTGAAAACTATAATTGGGCAAAAGTTGTTGATATTTTAGTCAATGATCAAAAAGAAGCTTATGTTTGCGGGTCTACTTATGATGCTGCAAATAATAATGTTGCGTTCTTAGCTAAATTATCGGCAACAGGTGTTAAAGAATGGGAAAAGACATTAGAGACTACGATCCCTGCCTCTGGAACGTTTACAGAATTCCAACGTATTATTAAAGATGGTTCTGATATTTACGTTGCTGGTATTAATAAACCAAACGCTACGGTTCTTGATGCTTATAATCCCGATATTATCGTTGCAAAATACGCTGAAGCAAGTAATGGTTTAAGTGCAACTCTTACATGGCAAAAAGGATATGCCGGTATTTCCGGTTCTACTAGATCCGACAATATTACTGCATTCAAGCAGTTAAATGATAGTAGATTTGTTCTTGGAGGTTTTACTAATACTAACTCGGGTGCTCCTTGGGATGCATTCTTAGCAATCATCGATACTGCTGGATTCTTCGTTGCTAAGAGAAAACTTGCTTCGGATAATCAATCTGAAAAGATTACTGATATTGCAATCCATGAAGGAAATATCTACTTCACTATGGAGACTTCATCTTCACAGTCTTCCAATGATGTTAACGTATCTTTCGGTAAAGCAATTCCTGCTACTGCATCTATTTCTATTGATTGGATCAGAGAAGTTCAAAACACTACATATTCTTTCTTAAATTCATCTTTATGTGTTGATGAGTTTGGTGAATTTTATGTCCCATGTACTCTTAGAATGAAATCTGATGACACTACAAGAGATAGTGTTTGGGTTGGTAAGTTTAATAGTGCTGGAACATCTATTTGGAATAAGCAATATCAAGTCGGTTCTCAGGTAGAATTAGTTAATAGATGCTCTGTTGATATTTTTGGTGATCTTACCATTGCCTATACTAAAGTCAATACTTCCGATACAAAGAGAACTATTAATAGTCTAAAGATTAAGTATGATGGAACCATGCTTAAGAATACTGAGAATGTATTCAATGCTGTTACTCAAAGTGCTACATCTACCTGCATTGAAGGTATTACAGTTCATGCACTGACAACAGATAGCTCTGGTGATGTTTATACCTTTGGTCAAACTCAATGGAATAGAAATGAAGCTATAATTCCATTTACCACAGATGCTAGTGATATTACAGGTCATCATACACCTACTGCTGTGAGTGCTAGTGGTGGTCATACTATCGCTGATGGTATGTTAAAAATCTACGGTCATGCCTCTGGTAATAATGCAACATGGGATAATTCTTATCTCAAGATTCCTGCATCTAGTGTTGCTAACAAATTGAATGGTGATTGGACTTTACAGTTCTTTATCTACAAGGACTCTACCAAGTCTCAGACACTTTCTCAAAATGTTCAGACATTAATTGGTATTGGTGGTGCTCAAGATGCTACTGGAGGTCTTTGGTTGGGATATGACACTGGTAACACAGGAAAACTCCAGATGGTTATCAGTAATAGTACCACAGCATTAAACGTTGCTGGTTCTGGATTGAGTTCTGCTTTAACCAGCATGTATGCTGATAATACATGGCAAGTAATTAGCTTAACCAAGCAAGGAACATTATTTAAGGCATGGGTTAATGGAATTGAAGTTCTTACTGGTAATGTAACTAACACCGACTTTTCTAATAAAGATATCTACATTGGTAACCAAGTCGGTTGGGGTGCTACTGCTACAGATTTTGCTTCCACATATCAAGGTCAATTCTACGTTGACCATCTGTTCTTTAAGAATCGTTATATTGCACCTTCTGTTCCGAGTGATATTACTGTGCTTCCTACAACTGGAGCATTTGCAGAAAACTTTGATTGGGTAGATGATGCTTGGTTTACTACAAATCTTAATCGCTATGACTATATTGATTATGTTGGATATGGATTAAAGACCGATAAAAACTCCGATGCAGTTAATGTTGGTGCTATCGGAGCTCAAACAAACACCAAACTTGATATCACCAGAAATGTTATTACTCCTATAACTGGTGCTGATCTTACACTTTCAAATACTGGTTATGCTTTAGGTGGAGAAGGATTCCAAGCTCTCGATTTTAATGATGCAAATACCAATCATACTCAAGATACAGAGTCTTTGGAAATTACTCAAGATATTTGGGGATCTCGTACAGCAACAGTTCCTTCACCAGGATCACAAAAAGTTAAGGCAACTGCTGTAGTTAAAGATCGCTATTTCTTCAAAGTATGTAATACTATTAAAATTGATAACGTCCAAAGATTGACGATTAATCAACCGTTTGATTTTACCATCGGTGCAAAATTAACCTTGACTAATGGAAGTCAGTTTATCAATAGCGGGTATATTATTGATACAGATACAACATCAAATAGATATGTTTATGTTGCTGTCAATAATAATGAATGGACTAATGACTTGAATACTGGTCATCTTGCAACCGAGAGATTTGATGAGCAAGATACTTACGGTATTAGAGGTCCAGTACCTAATGATGTCAATGTCATATCAAAATATACTTTTGCTCAAGTAGTCAATACCACGCCGGGTACTTTTGATATTGCTCTTAGTGACTACGATGCTCCTCCAATTGTTGGTGGAACCAACAATTTACATGAATATTCATATTTTAGACCTTACAGTGATGAAGATTATTCTGTGAGAATTGATGAGATTTCTGGTACTTCTCCTTATATTGTAGGTTCTGTTGTAAGTCTATCTGATGCTACAGTCACTTATAATGCATCTTACAATACGATTAATATTCAAGGATTGACAGGCGTCACTAAACTTACATTAATTACTAATCTGAATAAGATTCTTCAGGTAGATGCCGTTTCTAATAGTGATTTAGTTTATGTTATTACTGATACTAGTCATTATCTTTCTGATGGTGAAGTCATTTATGTTGATGGTAATCCATCTCGGGAAGTTGGCGATCCTGCAGTTGTTTATGATGAGTATGATGGTGCCTTCCCCGTTCATAATGTAATTAGCGTTAAGGAATTTACCTATAAATTAGATACCATTGCGGTTTCTTCTCCTTCTACAAATCCATCCGAAGTTGGGATTTACGTCAAATCACCAACTCTCAAGATGTATTATGGTCATCAGTATATCTTCGATTTAAGTCACTCTTCTTTAGTTGGTGGAAACTTATCTTTCTCCAAAGATAGTTTGAATAAATTGGAATATTCCTTTAACTCTATTGAGCGTATTGGTATTCCAGGTGTAACTGGTGGTGGTCAACCAACTCCATCTGTTAAGTTAAAAGTAGATAGAAATATTGTTACTAATATTTCTTATTATTTCGATCCATCTAGAACAGGATCTGATTCTCCTGTGATTGAAGGTTCTTATCTAGACGTTGTTGGTTCTCCTTATGAGGGTTCATTTACTGTAACTAGCACTTCTGGTGCTACTATTACAAGGGGTGCTGATACCATGAGATTCCCTCTGATCAATGAACCTGAAGGGAATGCTGATGTAAGTACCGCTTCCTATTCTACTGCTTCTGAAGCTGCAGTTGGTTCTATTCATGAAGTCCGTATTGTTAACAAAGGCGGTTTCTATACCAAACTTCCAGTTGTTACTGGTATTCAGTCCAACAGAAAAATTGAAAGGGTTCAGATTAATGAACCAGGCACCGAATACGCACCGGGACAATATAACAATGTTCCCATTCAAGGTGATGGTGAAGGGGGTCTTGTTAATATTACTGTTCAAGATACTACGGATGATGAAGGTAACACTATTCCCGGACAAATTACTGCTGCTGTCATAAACTCTTCTGGTAAGGGATATACCACTGCATTTATTGATGTTCAGTCCATTAATGGTATTCTTGGTCCTAGTTTAGCTGGATCCGGTGCTGAGTTGGTAGTTGTTATCCCACCCTTTGGTACTGGAGCTTCTATCTTCACTAAAGGTCAAGAAGTTGGTAAAATTAAGAAACTCAAGAACAATAACTTTGGTTATGATTATCCCCATGATTATACTCTCAGACCTGAAATTACTTTCCCACTGAACTGTCAATTAACTTCTACGAGCATTCTAGACAGTATCACAGTAACAGATCCAGGTTCTGGATATTCTCAAGCACCTGCAGTTATTATTTCAGGTGGTGGAGGTTCTGGTGCTACTGCAGAAGCAACTATTGCTAATGGTAGACTTGATCAAATTGCAGTTAAAGATCCCGGTTCTGGTTATTCTTCTACTCCCTCAGTTTCTCTCAGATCTTCATTCAACTATGTTATCAACCTTGATCTTGGATTATTGCAATTTGCATTCCCTCATGGTATCATTAATGGATCTGAAATTACTCTGAATGTTGTAGATACCGGTGAGGGTGCAGAATTCCCATTATCCGCAGGTGCTTTAGGTAGATTGAATGGTAATACCACTTATTATGCAATTGCTGGATCTGCTCAATCACTTGACGATGATCAATTGAAATTAGCAATTACAGCAACAAATGCTGAACTTGGCGATGCTATCAGTTTTGTTAATGGTGGTCTTGGTCGTAATCAAGTATTGACGGAATCATTTGGTGGTGCTGCAACAGCAAACGTGATTACATCTACCTTCCTTGAAGGTGAACTTGTATATCAAGGTTCAAGTATTGAAACTGCCACCGCAACGGGATATGTTTCAACAAACAGCGGTTGGCAAGTTGGTCCTAGAATCCTTAAGATTGTTGATTATGATGGGGAGTTTGTCTCTGGACAAAGTATTACTGGTATTATTTCCAAATCTTCAGGTATCATTAGTGACCTTAAAGTTGCTAAAGGTGTTCTTGAAATTGGTTCTATTACTAAAACTACCGGTCAATTTATTGATGATGTTGGTAAACCCTCTGAAATTATTCAGAAAGTACAGGATTCCTACTTCTATCAAGACTTCTCTTATGCAGTTAAGTCTTCTGTATCTGTAAGTGAGTGGAAAGATGTTCTGATTAAGAACGTTCATCCGGCAGGATTCAAGGTGTTTGGTGAATTGAATATTGATGATTATGGTTATATTCCAAACAAAGATACATCCTTTGAGTTAACAAAGTCTGTACAGTTAGCACAAGAGGCAGTTGTTCCTAATATTCAAAGTTTCGCTCTTGTCGAACCAATTTATCAAGAGTTCAATAATACAGAAGTTCTTTTCCGTCAGAAGAGATTAACATCTTCAGAGAACATTTTAACCTCTGTTGTTCAGAGATTGGACGATATTTCTAATCTGTTTGATGGAGAAAGAATCTCTTTCCCACTACAAGTTAATGGAGAAAATATCATTGCTGCTGCAAATCAGTTAATGATTGTTCTTAATGGTGTTGTTCAGACTCCAGAAACTTCATTTAAGGTTGAGAATGACTCTATTGTATTCTCAGAACCTCCCAAACCTCCTGCTAGTGTTAAGTATGCTGAGATTACTGTTCAGCAACTTCCTCAATCAATTTTCACCTTTACTAATATTACCGGTATTTTCCCGAATGTTGGGGACACTATACAGGGTATTGTATCTTCCGCCAGAGCAACGGTAACTAAAGTTGAAGGTAGCAATGTTCAAGGTTTTATGACCGAAGGAACATTCCAAGTTGGAGAATTGGTTAGCGGCAATGCTACTGGATTTAATGGAGATTTTGCTACTATTACTCCTGTAGTTAATAATGGTTTATTTGCTTTCAATGAAACTATTACTAATTTTGATGGTAATACAGCAAAGGTTGAAGAAATTAACCTTGAGGGTGGTCAGCAAGAACCTTTAGGTTCTTTAAGATATGGCATTGGTACTTCTACAACATCATTTGAAATTCTGACTTCCGATATTTCTGAGTTTGCTGTTTCTGATAATATTCAGATTGCATCTGAAATTATGACTATTACTGCAGTTACTGCTGGTAGTGAATCTGGAATTGCCAATCTTCAGGTCAGTAGAGCACAACTTGGAACTGCTGCTGTTTCACACTTACAGTCTGCTCCTTTATACGGTACTGACATTGAGATTGGTAATAATCTGATTCTCAGTAAAACTGCTGGAACATATCAATCTACACCAGGATTGTTTGATATTGCATTGAATGATATTATCATTGGTGCTAAATCCGGAGTTGTTGCTACAGTTACTTCTACCAGTCCTTATCAAGATCCAGCAACTCAACAGTTTATTAGTCAGGTTAATATTTCGCCTGGTGCAAGTTTCTCTGGTCTTCTGTTCAACAGAATTACTAATATTAATTATCAGAACGTTGTTCTTGATGATATTTCTGCATCTCAGATTAGTATCGTTGATTTTGATGATAATACCACTCCTTTCGATTCTAACTTCCCAGCAAATGAAATCGTCAACAACATTGTAATTGACGTTGTTAATGTTAATGGAACTTTCCAAGAAGGTGAAAAAATTAGAAATAATAGAGTTGAACTTTCAAATCCGGTTGGTGATTTTATTACTGATGAAAGCACTGCTATCAGAAAACTTACTCACAAGAAAAATACTCTTGGATCTGGATTTTTCACTGCTGGTCAGATTATTAGAAACACTACATCCAAAGCAGAAGTCATTGGTTATAACCAAGCAAGAAAGACTGTTTACTTAGGTAAAGTAGCAAGATCTCAATATACCGGAGAAGACTATCATGTCGCTACCTTCAATGAAGAAGCACAACTTGATACATCTACAAAGAGATATGGTTTATCTTCATTACTCTTAGCGCGTGCATATCATCAACATACTTTCGTTAGTGGTGTTGCAGATGCGATTACTTCCAATACTAATGTTACATTTACTGCAGCAACTGGAACAACATATGATCCGGTAACCGGTGTGTTGGTTCTTGAGATTGGTGCTCATGGTCTTTCGACTACAGAAACAATTACAATTGCTGATAATGGATTAGTATTTACATGTGGTGCTGATGCACATGGATCTAATCATCCATATCCTCGCTCCACAGATCCTGCTTCAGGTTCATCTCTTGCAATTACTGCTACAAGTCCTACCACTATTACAGTTAATGTTGGTGCTGCTAATGGCACTTCCGACTTCTTAAGCGTTCCAACCTCTACTGAGTTTGGATTCGGTACTGGTAACTTTACTATTGAATTCTGGATGCGTGCTGGTAATATCTCGGGAACTAAAGCATTGATTGATTTTAGATCTACTGCTACGGAACTTGCTCCTTATTTGTATCTTGATGGTATGAATCTGAAGTATTACAACAATGGTAGCGTTGTTATTGCTGGTACTACAAATCTTGGACACTCTACTTGGTATCATGTTGCTCTTTCCAGAAGTGGTAGCAGCACTAAGTTATTCTTAAATGGTGTTCAGGAGGGCAGCACATATGCTGATGGTAGTAACTATGGAACTACAAAACCAATTAAATTTGCTGGTGATTATGCAGGTGCTAACACGTTCTCTGGTCATTTAGATGAATTAAGAGTATCTTCGGTTGCTCGTTATACCGCTGATTTCACTGCTCCTACTGGATTATTCCAAGGTGATGCTGATACTAAACTTCTTTTACACTTTGATGGTGTTGATGGACAGGTCCACACTGATGATTGGTCTGGTACAGCATCTTGGACTGAAGGTGATGATTTCTGTAATGATGCTCTGAGAGAAACCCAAAGAAATACGGGCGGCAAGCATATCTTCGTTGAAGCATCTGCAGATGCTATTGCGGTAAATGGTACTAACGAACAAGTTAGTGCAGCAACTTACAACCAAGTGACTGGTGATCTTGTTCTGACTATTGGTTCTCATAGTTATACAACTTCAAATACAGTTGTTATCGCGGCAAATGCTCTTACATTTACTTGCTCTAAAGATAATCATGCAACCAATCACACATATCCTAGATTAACCGATCCTGCATATGGTGCTACCCTTGCTATTTCTGCGGTTACAGGCACTACACTTACAGTTAATGTTGGTGTTCCTACATCCGGATTTGTTGGAAAGACACACAGATATATTGATGCTTCTAGATTGATTTCCGAAAACAGATCACTTATCGCTAAAGAATCTGTTTATCAGATGAGACAGAGATATCCAAATCTTGTCATTCCAGGCGATAGATTTACACCAACAAATGCAACATATGATGCAACTACTGGATTGTTAACAATGTCAGTTAGTGCAAATACACTAACCAATGGTGGTAAGATTACACCTAGAAATGCAACATATGATGCTGCAACTGGTGATATGACTATTGCGGCAACTAATCATGGATTGAGTGTTGGTCAAAGAGTTAACATTAAAGTTAACTCCATGACATTTACTTGCAGTCAGGATAGCAATGCAACAGAACACGAATACCCTCGTCCCACAGATCCTGCTGCTGGAGATTGGATTGCTGTTACTAGTGTACCAAATGACCATGAATTTGTAATTAATGTTGGTGCCTCACCATCAGGTCAGCAATACACTCACGCTTTTGTTTCTGCAGATACTGATGCTATTACAGTCGAACGGGATCGTATTAAGATCAATCCTAACGCATTGACATTTACATGTTCTAGTGATAATAATCAGACCGAGGTGACATATCCTCGCCCAAGAGACCCCGCTACTAAGTTTAATGCACTGCCCGTTGTTGATGCATCCTCTACATCAATCACAGTTAATGTAGGTACATCTCCGTTTGTTTATTGGACACCTACTGGTGCAACATATGATGCTGCAACCGGTGATTTTGTAATGACCATTCCGAATCATACAATTAATGCCGGAACCAAATTAAGACTTGCTAATCTCGGATTTACCTTCACTTGTAGTCAAGATTCTAATGCTTCTCAGCATCAATATCCTCGTTCTACTGATCCTGCATACAATACAACATTGAATGTTACTTCTGTAGGAACTACTACTGCGGATATCACTAATGCAACTTATGATCCAACTACGGGTATTTTAACAATTACTTCTAATGGACATAATCTCAGCACAGGAGATCATATTCAAATCGCAAGTGAATCCTTAACGTTCACATGTGCCTATGATTCTAATGCTACAAATCACACATATCCTAGACAATCCGATCCTATTTGGGGATTATGGCAACCAGTTACGGTTGTTGATGGTAACACATTTACTTTAGATGTTGGTACATCTACCGACACAACTACTCATAGTTTTGTGTCTGCTACAACTGGCGCTTTAATCAAGCAAACTGGTGCTGTTACGATTAATGTCGGTGCTTCTCCTTCAGGTCAGCAATATACCCATACATGGGTAAGTAATATTGCAAATGCTGTCATTACTGGTGGTGCATATGTACACACATTCAAGTCTGCTGTTGCTGGTGGTGTAGTTGCTGATCAGAAAGTTAACTGCGAAGATGATGTTCTCGATCTTACAGATGCACTGGTTGATGACCTTAGAAATGGTTCTAATACCCATCTTTGGGATGCATCTGCTCTATATGTAAACAGGGCAGCAAATCCTGTACAATTGAATCATGTTGAAACTGAGATTCCACAGACACTTTGGGTTCTCAATAAGCATGTTGAACTTGTCAATAAGATTATTAATAATGAATTAATTACAATTGAAGGTGATCATGGTTTAACTCAGTATACGGATACTACAATCTACGATTCCAATAACTATGGAAGTCTTGGTCAACTCTCTGCATCTGATGCAACTTATAATGCTGCAACAGGTGAAATGGTTATTACATCTGCAGGTCATAATTTAAGCACCTCAAGTAAAATCACCATCGAAGATAATTCATTCGTATTCACTTGTTCTCAAGATAATAATGAATCAGAGCATACTTATCCTCGTTCCACTGATCCTGCATATAGAAGAGTTCTTTCTGTAACGGCAGTTTCTACAAATACATTTACAGTAAATGTAGGCGTATCTCCTGCTGATCGCCAGTATACTCATACATTTGTTGGTGCAACACTTAATGCTATTGAAGTATTAGATTATACTTCTGCTGATTGTGCTGATGTTAAGCAGACAATCCAAAACCTTATGGATATTGTTGTTGATACCTTAACTAATGCTAATCTCCCATCTCCGGTAGATTATCTTGGCACTGTAACTAAACTGTTCCCAGTCTACGAGTTCTTAGGATCTTATGTAGATTCGTTTAGTGAAGTTCCTGTCGAATTGACTGATGTCTTTAATAATGATGAAATCGTATATTCCAATAAGTTTAATGTAGATGCTCAATATCGATTTAGAGATGCTGCAAATCTAATTCGTCTCAATAGAAAGGCAATTGTAGACAAGGCGGCTGTTGATATGATCAACAGGTATCCTCATCTTGCTCTGAGTATGCCTAGAAACCAAGATGGTAGCGGATCTGGTACTTTACGTTGTAAGACTGACTTGGGTCTTATCTTAGATGCTGTCGCTAATGATATTGAAGAAGGTGGAAATCTTAACCTTCTTACAGGTTTAGGTCTTTATTTTGGTGCTAATGATGAAATCTTACATGTAAGACTTCAGTTAGTAGAAGGTTGCTATGCACACGAAAGACTCGCATTCTACGCAAAACAAGCAGTAACAGGTAATCTTGATTCTACCAATACTGATGCTGTTATTGTCGGTGATTGGGGTATCACAAATGATGCTTCTACGCAATTTACTCCGACAAATGCTACTTACGATCCTGCAACTGGTGATTTAGTTCTTACACTTGGTTCTCATTCTTTAGAAGTTGGCAGAAGAATTAGCATTGCTAATAATGGATTGACATTTACATGTGGTGCTGATAATAATGCAACTCAACATACATATCCCCGTCCACATGATCCCGCATATGGTCAAACTCTTCGGATTACATCAGTAACATCTACTACAGTTACTGTTAATATTGGTGCATCTCCTGTAGTTAACTACACACCTTATGATGCGACTTATAATCCCACAAGTGGTGATTTGACCTTAGTAATTGGTATTCATGGTCTTAAAGTTGGTGCTGGTGTTAAGATTGCTGCAAACTCTCTGACATTTACCTGTGCTAATGATAACAATCAAACCAATCACACATATCCTCGCGCAACTGCTGGTGATGGTAATCCAGATCCCGCATATAACACTTATGTAAATATCACTGCAATTACCAGCAATTCTATTACAGTTAATGTTGGTGTTTCTCAGGATCTTTCCGCTCATACTTTTGTAAGTGCTACTAATAATGCACTTATTACTGGCGGCGGTTATGCACATACATTTGTATCTTCTACTAGCAATGCTATTACTGCTCCTGGTGATTGTGCAAATGTAACGAATGCAATTGATGCACTGATTGATCTTGCAAATATCTCTCTTGCTCCTACTGGAGATCGTTATAGAGATGCTGCTGATTTGCTACTCTTCAATAAGGAATTTATTGCGGATGAAGCAACACTTCTTCTGGATGCAGCGTTTGCTTATCAGTTAGGCGTGGCGTCTTACAATGCATTCTCTTATCCGGGTGGTATTTCTGTAGGTAGAGAAAATTGTAAGGATGACATTAAAGATGTTATTGATAGTGTAATTGCTGACTTACTTACTGGAGGTAATTCCAATACAGTTAAAGCGATTGAATACTACATTACCTCTTCTAATGGTTTAAAACAGTTTGAAGATCAAATTCTTCCTGCCATGTATGCCTATCAGCAGGTTAGATTCCTTGGTAAGAAAGCAATTCGCAACTTACTTGTTGAATTTGGAGGTAGTGCTTCGGGCGATCAATACAGAGCACAATACACACCAGAAACTCCATATACCGATCTAACAATTACTGATGAGTCCGGTAACTCTACTTACAGTGATGATGATTGTGCAGATGTTATTAATGCCTTTGATAATCTTATAGATCTTATCATTGACACTCTTACGCCGGGTGATACTGCTTCTCGCGCTGCGGGAAGAATGCTTCTCTTTAATGCAAACTATTACAGAGAAGAGATTACCAATGAAGTTAATGCTCAGTGGGGTTCTTCTTATTGGACTTACAATGATTTCCTCACGGAGATGCTTAACAACACTATTCATGATATGGTGACTACAGATAGTAGCAATTATGTTACTGCTAGAACTGTAGAACTTGAAAATATTACCGGAAACTTCACTGTTGGACAACCAGCATATAGCGGCACCGACACCTCCGGACTCGATACTGGTCGCACCAGTACCCTTGAAGTTGAAGTTCTTGAATGGTATCCTAAGGTTGGTAAATTAGTTGTTCAGATAATCAGGGGTTCTAGTTTAACTGCTGGAAATAGAATTCAGCAGGGTTCTAATTATGGAACAATCAAAAATACTTCTGGTGCTATTTCTACCCCATACAACTACTACAAGACCATTGGTAATGTAGAAACAATTGAGAGTGCAAGACTGATTCAATCTACTGTTCAGGGTCAGGTTGTATTAAACAACCTCTTTACATATCCTGAAGATTTGACTGTATCTTCTTTCACTAAAACTGCAATGGCACCAGTGGCGTCTGATGCCCACGTCGCTCCTGATGATACTTTAACCGCAGATTCAGTTGTTCCTGATGGTACAGCTGGATACCATGTAGTCTCTAGAGATTATGTCTTATCTTCTTTCACTACATTTGATGGTGAAGGTAATAAATTTGACTCCACCAACGAGACGTTTGATACGGGTTCTGTACAAGAAACACAAACCTATACATTCTCTACTTTCATTAAAGATGTTACACCTTCCGGTACGCCTTTAGATAAGTGCAGATTCCAAGTTACTCTTGATCCTGGTGCTACAGCAAAAGAAGTTAAGTTTGATTTGGATCTTGCTGACGGTACATTCGGTAGTGTTTTTGCTGACACTGGAGCGACCGTTGAAGCATATGGATCTATTCCTTATGGTAATGGTTGGTATAGAGCATATATTACTCTTACATTCTCCTTTGGTATTGGTTTACTTCGTACTGAAGTTTATCAGAAAAATAATGCTGGTGCTATTCAGTTCCAAGGAGTTAGTCCACAAGCACAAGCATATTGGGGATGGAAACTTGTTAAAGGCGGTTTAGATCCTTATGTATCTGTATCTGGCGAAACCTTCTATGCGGACAATGATTTCAACATTAAGAACTACATTCTCGATGCACTTGAAGAATACTATGAGCAGGCATTGGATCAAACACTGACTGCACCTTCACCTCTTGCTGGATTCCTTGCATATACAGATTCTGGTTTACAGAGTCTATATGATTCGGATAGTTGGATGAGTGTTATCCGCCGTAACTTCGATATTATTAGAAATCAATTACTAAATGATTCCTTTATCACTACAATTGATACTCGTAGTGGTATCGTAGTTCCCACTAAGACATATGGAACTCGTAACATCCCTGTTGGTGTTACTGGTCGCGTTCAACCTGCTGATAACATTATTGGTCTTGCTAGTGGAGCATACGGTGAAATTGCAAACATCCGAGAGAATGAAGCGAAAATTGTTAAAGTTTATCAAAGATTTAGAATTAATGGTGAGGTAACGGGTGAGGCGCTTGAATTGGGTGAAGTCATCACTTCTGGAGGTGCTTCTGGTACAATTTACGCTAAGTATTCAGATGAAAACAACATTTACTTTGATGTTGCCGTTACTGCCGGAACATTTGCTGTATTGAATATTATCACTGGAGCAAACAATTCCAGTACCGCTGAAATCGGTGCCATCGAAGATAGATTGCAAGTCATCGGTAGGCAAGGGCAATTCGATCAAGGAATTGAATTCAAAGGGTTCACTTCTGGTGCAACTGCAAATGTTGAGGAAATGCGTATCGCAGAAGCTGCTGTACTCACAAATACTGGCGGTAAATTAACTGTAGATACTGAATCTCTCACGGGTCAGTTTGAGGTTACCTCTGTAGTTTATCCTCAGAGTATTAGTGAATACCTTGAGGTTAACAAATTTGCAGGTCTTGATGTTCAAGTTGGTGATAGAATTGCTTCTGATGGTCATAGTAGATTACTCATCTCTGTGATTGACGGTAAGAATAATTTCCAAGTAGGCAACTATCTCTATAATGTAATTCAAGGTGTTCTGAAAGATCCAAATAACTACGGTATTATTACCGATTTAGACCTTGACAATAACTACATTTACGTTTCTATGGTTAATGGATCGTTCTCAAATGGTGATTATATTGGTGATTATGCTAATGGTGATACTCCAGTTGGTTTTGCTACTATTAGCGCAAAGGTTGACATTGCTGGTGCAGCTGCTGCTCTGGTAAGCGATATCAAAACTTCTGGTTTGTATAAGAGATTATATCTCACAGATGTTGTTGGAACATTCAGTAACAGAGATACGATTATTTCTGTTGATGATTACAAGGCAGCAGTTATTGTTCGTAAAGAATTACGCGCTCGCGTTAGAAGATTCTTCAGAGGATTTGATGGTACACAGACTGCCTTTAAACTCACTACAAACAATGGTGATCCTTACTTCCCCGATCCTGCAGGTCATATGTTGATCTTTGTTAATGGCATTTTACAACCGCCAGGCGCAACAAATGCATATACCGCGTTCTCGGATTCAATTCAATTCCAAGAGGCACCTGAAATTGGATCGTCCTTTACTGGATTCTATGTTGGTAAACTTAGACAATTAGATGACATCTCGTTCGACTTTGACTCCTTGAGGCAGTCTTTCAACCTCAAGCGTGAAGGCACTTTCTACTCTCTCACACTAACTGAGGGTGTTCAGTCTTCGGTTATCAAACCGGAAAATAATATCATCGTCTCGCTCAATGGTGTTATTCAGGAACCTGGTGTTGGTTTTGAGATTGTTGGTTCTAGAATTATCTTCTCTGAGATTCCTAGATTCGGATCTACATTCGTGGCATTCTCCTATGTTGGTTCTGATCAAGACGTTGAGGCAGCAGATATTGTACCTCCCATCGAACCGGGCGATAAGATTAGAATTGAAGGTGAAACTGAAGATCGTGAAGTTGCTGTTATTGAATCTTCAAACTCCTTAATTACATTCGATTATCTCGGATCTACTTTCGGTAAAGGTGCTCAAGCATCAGCGGTTCTGACTTCCGGTACTATCGATAAAGTTGCTGTTACTGCTGGAGGTTCTGGGTACACTAGCAGACCAAATGTTAGAATTGACTCTATTAGCGGATTTGATGCTCAAATCAAAGCGTTGGTTGGTGTTGGTGGCGTTGTTATTTCATCCGCAGGATCTGGATATCAAGATCCCTTGGTTGATGTTGAGACATCAGTTCCTGATGATTGGACAGCACCCGACTTGAGTCAATATGGTGAAGAAATTATTGATCCAGAGATCCTATAAATAACTAAAAAAGTAGATAGTAATGTCCAAGCAAGCACTTAATATTGGTTCTGCGCCAAATGACAACACGGGCGATACCCTCCGTGCTGGTGGCGACAAAATCAATGACAACTTTACTGAAATCTATGCTGCTTTAGGTAATGGAGCAGACATTCAAATTGATGTAACTAACGCTGGTGTTGGTCAGGTATTGAAGTACACCGGTACTTCTTTTATCCCATCTGACTATACTGCACTTACTGCAGCATTGGACGTTAATGGAAACTCTATTATTTCTTCTAGTAACGGAAATATAGCAATTGCCCCAAATGGTACAGGGGACGTAACAATTAGTAATGGTAGTATTACAAATACTTTTGATGGTGCAACTGGTGATATTGATTTCCCAACTAAGGTAAAATATAAAAATGAATATACAACATTAGGTGTTGCTCCTTCAGCAGCAGCTTATCCGGGATATTTCTTCACGGTTGATGGTGATGATACTCCGTATGTGAATATGAACATCACTGCCGGTGGTGTTGGTGATACTAGAGTTGGTTTGTTAACTCAATATACTAGTGTTGGTGATCTCACTGACATTGATGTTACATCAACTCCCCCTACAAATAATCAAGTATTGAAATGGAACGGAACTAATTGGGTTCCTGGCGATGATAATGCTGGTGTATCTAACATTACTAGTTTTGCTACTATTAATGCCGATACTGGTACTACGACAGCATCTAGTGAAACTGATGCTCTTACTATTGCGGGTGGCACGAACATCTCAACGTCAATTGCCGGTGACACAGTAACTGTTGCATTTACAGGAACATTAACTACTACTTTAGCGGCACTTACAGATACTGATGTTGCTGGTATTACTCAGGGTGATTCTTTATATTGGAATGGTTCTAATTGGGTAGTTACTCGCAGTCCAATGACATGGTGGGAACTGAATGCTGATGGTATTTCATCTTATACTTTTAGTGGACCTGGATTTACAGGTACAGTTTCCGATCCCACACTATATGTTATGCGTGGAATGACATATGCATTCGACAATTCCGTTAACGGTGGTGCTCATCCATTTAGAATTCAATCGACTAGCGGTCTGACTGGAACCCCGTATACAGATGGTCAAACTGGAACAGGTTCTAATGTTTTATATTGGACCGTTCCAATGGATGCTCCTACTACTTTATATTATCAGTGTACGCTTCACACTTTAATGAATGGCACAATCACCGTTGTAAGTTAATAAAAAATGGCAAGAACAGTTCCTGGATCTGGTGCAGTCATTGAACCGATTTTCAATGATGAGTTCGGCGTTAGAGCAGTAAAAGTAATCGATGGGGGTTCGGAATACGATAGTTCTGATCCTCCTAGACTTACTGTGACTGGTTGTGGTACACCCGTTGCAGAGGCAATTTTATATCCCATCATCGACGATGGTTCTGGAAGAATCACTCATGTTAGGGTATTAGAATCTGGTAAAGGGTATGACCCATTAAGACTTTCAATTATTCCGGAGCAGGATACACCAAACGTAGTATCTACTTTCGATATTAATAAAATTTGGCAATCAGACCCAAACTCTTCCACCTCTGGTGTGTTTTTGATTAATAATGGTGATGTTACCGATAGATTAACAATTACTTCTGATAATCACCCCAAACCGGTAAAATATGGAACCGAAAGAGAACCGGGTGGTGGACCATTAGAAGATCAAACTTTTAGTAGACAATTTGTTTATAGGGGAGGTAAGGATGTTCCTTATAGTGGAGACAGACCTACCGAATTAAATAAACCCATTGGTATCATGGCCAATGGTGTCCTTTTACATACCCCAGATTGGGGTTCTGCAGGAGGACCACCTGCTGCATTTAATTTTGATATCATCCCTCATGATTTTCTTCTAAACACGGATACTTATGATGCTGTAGTTAGAAATAATCAATATTACTATCATACTCATAAATTAATCAATCAATTTGATGATGCTGGAGGTGTTTTTGAAAACGGATTTAAACAGCAATTTACATGGACAGTAAAAACTGAGCATGATAATGTTCTCATTCATATCAATAATATCGATGAAACTTTAAATCCAATAGAAGAAGGTAGGTTGGTAGAGAGAATTGGTGAAGGAGTTGTTAGAGGACAAATTGCTAAAATTATTCGCGTTAATGGTGTTATTGACCGGTTGTATTTAAGATCTGTAGTTGGGGAATTTGCTGATGGAGATCAACTGTTAGGATCTACAGGTTTTTCTGCCACGGTCAGACAAGATCCGGTTACTTTCCCTAACGGATTATTTTATATTGAATTTGGACCAGATGCTCATGAGTTTGGAAATTTTATTCCAAATACTTATTATCTGGCACCAACAGATATTAGAGTTCAGAGAAATTATCAAATTATTTGGAATCAGTCTGACTCAAGTAATCAACCATCGGAACATCATACTCAAGGGCATCCTATGCGCTTCAGTACGACCCCTGACGGTCCTTTAAATCCAACTCCTGGTACTTTATACTACGACTCGACAGGAGCGTCTGGAGCACCAGCAGCGGACTATGAGAATGAGTTCCGACCGGTGTTTACTATGAATGCCGATGAGACTAATAGAATATATTATTATTGCGGATATCACAGACATATGTCTGGATATACTGGGGATGAGGGATATATGATTCTCAGTCCCGAGGTTGATGACGAACCTTTATCAAACGATTATTATATTACCGATTATTATATTGATGGATCTAACATTGATTATTCTAGACATGTAACTGGACATTCTAGAATTCTTGGTATATCTTTTGATGGATATCCAATTTATGGTCCCTATGGATACAATAGTGCCGGTAGTGCTGTTAGGCAGACTTCTTCTTACAGATTAAAAAACACAAATGAGATTGATGGTCAAAGACCTGCCATAACTACAACGGGGACAGTAAACTATACTGTCACAGTATCTAATGGTAAGTTCGCAATAGATGGAACAGTTCCTCCATTTTTACAACTAGATAGGGGAAAGACTTACGTCTTTAATCAAGATGCTCTTACAAGTCCTGTCTTATTTGCTTTACAGGAAGATGGGTGGCATATTGGTAATCCCCCAGACATCGGAAATACCCAATACTTATTCCAAGATGGAATTAGATATTTTATCGATAATGTTGAGACTACCTATCTTGGGTATGTTCAAGGATTTGCTGGAGCAACTAATAAAAGACTTGAATTTACACCAAAGATAAATTCCCCCAGACTTTTATATGTTATATCCTATGCTAATCCTGAGTATGGATTTAGATCCGTTCAGGATGGATATCTCTTGGGATCTTTTATTCAAGACTATATTTTTGAGGATGGATTGGGTACTTTAGACAGGCATAATGGTAAATTTGCAGTCACTCCTGATTATCCAAATGGAACGTATGCATATTTTATGTCTACTGATTCTAGTGATAATCCTGTTTATCCATATGTAATTGGTCCCGAATTCTATGGAGAACCTTATCATTCTAACGAAACACTACCTGCAATCACAAGCGAATTTCCTGTCGGAGCAAAAGGTGAGGTTGTCTTAAATCCTGATGGATCTGTTGGATATGTCAGGATGGTTAGAAGTGGGGATGGGTATTTTGGTCCAGCAAAAGCAAAGATTATTGGTGGTGAGGGATCTGGAGCAACAGCTGTTCCAACAGTACAAACCGTTACCGGTCTAACTCTTTTGCAAGAGGGACGAGAGTTTGCAACTCCTCCCACTCTTATTTTTGAAGGTGGTGGTGGTGGACAAGGTGCTAGAGGTAGAGCGCAAGTTAATAGTAACGGAAAGGTCACCAGTATTAATATAGTTGATGAGGGTGAATTCTATCAGCAAGCACCTTATGTTTTAATCACTGGTGGTGGGGGCATTGGCGCTAAAGCCGTTGCTAGAGTTGATCAGGGTGTAATTGTTGGAATTGATGTTACAGATCCCGGTGAGGGGTACATCAATCCCCCGAATATTATCTTCACTAAACTTGTCAACTTAAAGAGAACTATTAGCAATAGACAATCTTATAATTCCACACCAAATTATTTGACTGGATTATTGAGGGATGCAAGTAGTAGTGACACAACATTATATGTTGATAATACGGATGCATATCCCGGATCTGGTAGTTTGATTATTGGTAGAGAGACTGTCTCTTATACTTCTAAATCTAGAGAAAGATTCTTTAATGTCACTAGGGGTAAAAACTTTAAGTACGATCAAAGAGTTATCTTAGATGCTAATCAAAATAACAATGAAGGAGATTCTACTTATCAGTTCAATGTAAACGATCGGGTAATTAGGAGAATTGAAAACGAAAATAATAAAATTGCTAAAGTATACGATTGGAATCCTACTACCAGAGAACTTTTAGTTACTTTTGAAGTTGATGAATTAGCATTCATTGATGCTGGTATTCCAACTACAGAAGATGCTATTGTTCAGTTTGATGCTGGAGTATCTACTTCTGCTACTGGAGGATTTGATCCTCATGTTTTATTGGAATCTGTAGGTGATAGTATTGTCACTTTAACAGAACCTATCGGACTCCTTGAGGATCGTAAATTTGAAGATGATGATGAACTTGATGGTGTAGGTGACGGTATTGCCGATTTGGTAAATACTGGAACTGATTATGAAAATCAGATTAGTCTTGATGGTGGTCTTTATAATTCATTATATGGTATTGAAGAAACTATCGGTGGACAGAATACAACTTTATTCCAAGTCGGTGATCAGGTAAAGGATGCATCACTTCCATTTAGATATGCCACCATTACTGCTGCTGGCGGATTAAATGAAGGTGTTCCTCATGAGGCAACTGTTTCTGTAGTTCTGGATTTGAATAGTGGAAATGGATCAAACTATTTCCCAGAAGAAATTGTTACTGGAGATGTTTCTGGTGTAAGAGGAACCGTAACTAGTTGGAATCCTTCTAGCGGAGTTCTTCTTGTTAGGGGAATTATTCCGTTTGACACTACTAATCTTAACGTTGGTGTTAATGGTGTCTTATATAAATTCTCTGATACTGGAACTATCATTGACTTTATTGTTCAAAATCCCGGCAATGATTATTCTGCAACACCATCAATTTCCGTTGAGAATGCAGGAGATATTCAAGCAACAGCAACTGCTGTAATGACAACTGCAGGTGATCAGATTGCATCAGTGACCGTAAATAATGGCGGATATGGATATCAGCAGTATACTGATGGTACATATAATTCACGTCCAACCATTACAGTTACTAATGATGCTGGTGATTCTACTGGTAATGGTGCAGTGATTCAAGCAATTCTTGGAGGGGAAATGCTTAGCGGATCTAATGGCGCGAGTTACAGAATTAAGCGTCTTGAATTCAATACTGAAATTAGATCCGAGTAACCTGAATAAATAAACAAGAGGAAACAGTCCTACAAGGTAAATGGCAGCTCTATTAACTGATCAATTTAGAATTTTTTCTGCGAGGAAATTTATTAAGGCACTTGAAGGTCCCATCGCGACACAAAGCGATGATGACGCAGGTACTACGAGAGATCGTTTGTACATCTTCATCGGTCGTCCCCAATCATGGGATAATGAAAACGCTCCGCCACAAGCGGTCGATTCCTTTTCAGAATTTTCCGGTTCTTACGATGACATGATCTCTTTGAAGCGAGTTCTTGCTTCAGATACGGTTCAGGTTTGTCGTAGGATTGACTGGGTTTCACCCGAACAAACTACGGGTGGTCTGGGTTTTACCTATGACATGTATAGGCACGATTATTCTCCTAGTAAAACTGCTTCTTCTGGTGCTACCAAGTTATATGATTCCGACTTCTACGTCGTAAACTCCCAATATCAAGTTTATAAGTGTATTTTTAATGGCACTTCTCCGTCTGATCCGAACGGTAAACCGTCAACGATTGAACCAACTGGTACTTCTACTTCTATTATCACTACTTCTGATGGTTATCGCTGGAAATATCTTTACACCATCCCTGTTGCTTCTGTTCTGAAGTTCTTCTCTAATGATTATATGCCAGTTCTGCAGAATGATGCTGTTAGAACAAACGCTGTTGCTGGTGAAGTAGACACTGTTGTAATTACTGCTGCTGGATCTGGTTATAATAATGGCACATATGATAATGTCGCTATTAATGGTGACGGAACCGGTGGTCGTGTTTCCATCGTAGTTGATGGTGGTAAGATTATTTCTGCTACCGTGACTTCTGGTGGTACTGGTTATACTTTCGGTAAGATCAGTGTTGACAATATTACTGGTATTGGTACTGGTACTAGTGCTCAGGTTGATGTTATTATTCCACCCCCAAGTGGTCATGGTTATGATCCTATCATGGAATTGGGTGCTTTCCGTGTCATGATCAATGCTAAGTTGTCTTATGCTGAAGGTGCTGGCGACTTCCCCGTTGATAATGACTATCGTCGTATCGGTTTGATTACCAATCCTAAAAAGTTTGGTACTGAAGAATTGATTTCCGACCTTACTGTTTCCGCTGCTAAAGCAGTTATTTTCCCACCTTCTTTCCAAGGTAACTATACACCTGATGAAATTATCACTCAAAGTAGAGTTGTTGGCGGTGTAAATGTTACTGCTCGTGCCCGCGTAGTTTCTTGGAATGCTACAACTAAAGTTCTGAAATATTATCAGAATGCTGTTGATGGTATTTTCCCAGAAGTTACTGGTACTCTTAATGAGTTTGATGGTTCTAATGTAATTAATGGTGCAACTTCTGGTGCCGCTGGGCAACCGGATGTCAACTTCCCCGCTGTACCAAACTCTTCTTCTAGAACTATTAATAATACTGAATATGACTTGGGTATGAAGTTTAATAATGGTTATGCAAAACCTGAGATCAAGTCAAATGATGGTCAGATTATTTACATAGATAATAGAAGAGCAATCGGTCGTGCAAATGACCAAATCGAAGATATTAAAATCGTAATCGAATTCTAATGGCACAGAACACCAATCTCAATGTAACCCCCTATTACGACGATTTCGATAAGAATAAGAATTTCTATCGAGTGCTTTATCGTCCTGGTTATCCTATTCAGGCTAGAGAACTAACGACAATGCAGAGTATTCTGCAGAATCAGATTGAAAATATGGGTTCTCACCTGTTCAAGGATGGTTCTATGGTCATTCCGGGTCAAATCGGATATGACATTAGCGTTCAAGCAATTATGTTGCAAGAATCGTTTCTTGGTGCCAACGTAGAAGATTATAGATCGCAGTTAAATGATAAGATTATTACTGGATTGACATCTGGTGTAAAAGCAAAAGTTTTATTTAGTGTATCTGCCGCAGAGTCTGATAAGGGATATATTACACTATATGTTAAGTATATTGAATCTGGTGGTGACGATAACAATCAAGATACCTTTAGAAATAACGAACAATTAATCACCGACAATGAAATCACCTTTGGAACTACTCTAATTGAGGTTGGTTCTCCGTTTGCTCAATTGCTTCCTACTGATGCTTTGCAAACAGGTTCTGTTGCATATGTTCAGGAAGGTGTATATTTTATCAGAGGATTCTTTGTAGACGTACCATATCAATATATCCTTTTGGATCAGTATGGAACCAATCCGAAGTACAGAGTTGGACTTGAAATTCTTGAGTCTATTGTCACGCCAGAAGACGACCTTAGTCTTAACGA
>MDSZ01099948.1_pt1 | contig 33764 bp, 25 predicted proteins | sample 811201 | NCBI WGS metagenome assembly MDSZ01 (sample SAMN05326647, study PRJNA326480) | marine metagenome | isolation source: seawater | place: Indian Ocean: North | collected 2010
AATGGCAGCTGTTAGTGTTGTCTTACCATGGTCAACGTGACCTATGGTACCAATGTTCGCATGTGGCTTTGAACGATCAAATTTTTCCTTGGACATATTTATACCTTCCTTTTTATTAATATTAAAATTGTATTTAAGCCATCTTTGCAATCACTTCATCAGCAACTGCTTGAGGCACTTGCTCATAATGATCGAATTGCATACTAAATTGAGCCCTACCCTGACTCATGGATCGTAGTGTGTTTACATACCCAAACATATTTGCCAATGGAACCATGCAATCTACAACTCTCGCATTACCCCTTTGATCCATTCCACCTACATTACCCCGCCTACTGTTTAGGTCACCAATAATATCACCCATATACTCTTCTGGTGTAACAACTTCAACCTTCATAATAGGTTCCAGCAGCCTAGGTGAAGCTTTTGACATAGCTTCACGAAACGCAGCTCTAGCTGCAATTTCAAATGCTAATACGGAAGAGTCAACATCATGACTTGCTCCATCTACCAGTTCCACTTTAAAGTCAATAACTGGAAAACCGGCCACTATACCAGTTTCTTTTTGAAACTTTATACCTTTTTCGACTCCTGGAATAAATTCTTTGGGAACAGATCCACCAACAACTGAATTTTTAAAATCATAACCATCTTTATTAGGTGAAAATAACACCTTAATTCTAGCAAACTGACCAGCTCCACCGGATTGCTTTTTGTGGGTATAATCCACTTCAACTTCCTTAGTAATTGTTTCTCTATAAGCTACTTGAGGAGCACCAATATTAGCTTCAACTTTAAATTCTCTTTTCAATCGATCAATTAGAATGTCTAGATGTAGTTCACCCATTCCTTTCATAATTGTTTGCCCAGATTCCATATCAGTAGAAACTTTAAATGAAGGGTCTTCAGCTGCCAAACGAGCTAATCCAGAAGACATTTTTTCTTGATCATTCTTTGATTTTGGCTCAACTGCAATCTCAATAACAGGATCAGGAAAGGTCATAGTTTCTAAAACTACAGGATCTGAAGCATCACATAAGGTATCTCCAGTAGTTGTTTCTTTAAGGCCTGCCAGGGCAACAATATCTCCTGCATGAGCCTCCTCTATCTCTTCTCTATCTTTTGAATGCATTACCATCATACGGCCTACACGCTCTTTTTTACCCTTGGTAGAATTAGCTATTAAGTCACCTTTCTTAATCTTGCCTGAATAAATGCGGACAAAGGTTAATGAACCAACAAACGGATCATTCATAATTTTAAAAGCCAAACCAGACATTGGCGCATCATCTGCTGGTTTTCTTTCAATATTCCTAACCTCGTTTTCATCGCCAGGTTTAAAACCTACATATGGGGGAACATCTAAAGGTCCTGGCAAATAATCAATTACAGCGTTTAACATAGTCTGAACACCTTTATTTTTAAAAGCTGAACCGCATAGAACAGGGACAAATGACATAGACAAAGTACCCATTCTAATTAATTGATGCAAATCTTCTTCACCAGGCTCTTCTCCTTCTAAAAATTTTTCTGTCCAGTCATCATCTTGTTCAACAGCTGTTTCAATTAAAAATGATCTGTGTTCTTGAGCCTTTTCAAGCAATTCAGGTCTAATATCTTTAATTTCCCAAGAAGCTCCTAAATCTTCACTTGTCCAAACCCATTCTTTCATTGAAATTAAATCAATAACTCCTTCAAAAGCATTTTCAGATCCTATTGGAAGATTAATTGACAAAGGAATTGCCCCAGTTCTATCTTTAATCATTTTCACACAATTGTAAAAATCAGCCCCTATTTTATCCATTTTATTAACAAAAACGATTCGAGGAACCTTATACCTATCAGCTTGCCTCCATACAGTTTCTGTTTGAGGTTCAATTCCAGCATTAGCGTCTAAAACACAGACTGCGCCATCAAGAACCGCCAATGACCTCTCAACTTCAATGGTAAAATCTACGTGACCAGGGGTGTCAATAATATTAAGCCTAAACTTAGCATCCTCAGGCGTTGAACCATATCTTGAGACAGGTGAAGTACCATCAATTGTATTAAACCAAAAGCATGTAGTTGCAGCTGAAGTAATAGTTATACCACGCTCTTGCTCTTGCTCCATCCAGTCCATGGTTGCTGCACCATCATGAACTTCTCCAATCTTATAACTTTTTCCTGTATAATAAAGAACTCTTTCAGTGGTTGTAGTTTTACCTGCATCAATGTGCGCCATTATGCCAAAATTTCTATATCTTTCGAGAGTGTTTTGCCTAGACATGATTTTGTAAACAACCTTTTGTTAATCTTATTTTATTACCAACGATAATGGGCAAAAGCTTTATTTGCCTCTGCCATTTTATGTGTATCTTCGCGTTTTTTTATAGCCACACCTCTAGAATTTGCTGCATCCATCAATTCATTACTTAATCTAAGAATCATAGTATTTTCTGAGCGTTTTCTCGAGGCATCAATCAACCATCTTATTGCAAGAGCTTGGGATCTACTTGAACGCACTTCCATAGGAACTTGATAAGTAGCTCCACCAACACGTCTACTTCTGACTTCAATCTGTGGCCTGACATTTTCAAGTGCATCTTTAAAAACGCTAATGGCTTCGCTTCCTGTTTTTTCTTTTATATTTTCAAATGCTCCATAAACAATTTTTTCAGCAACATATTTTTTACCATCTACCATCAAACAAGACATAAATTTAGAAATTATCTCATCTCCAAATTTTGGATCAGGTAAAATCTTTCTTTTCTCAGCTCTTCTTCTTCTTGACATAAAGTTGCTACCTATTTTTAAAATATTACAAAAATTTATTACTTTGGCCGTTTTGTCCCATATTTAGATCGCCTTTGCCTTCTATCACTAACTCCTTGTGTGTCTTGAGACCCTCGAATAATATGATATCTAACTCCAGGAAGATCTTTTACTCTACCACCTCTAATTAATACAACAGAATGTTCTTGCAGATTATGACCTTCTCCTGGGATATAACTTGTGACCTCGAAACCATTAGTAAGACGCACTCTAGCTACTTTTCTTAATGCTGAATTTGGCTTCTTAGGAGTAGTTGTATATACTCTCGTACATACACCTCTTTTTTGTGGACATGATTCCATCGCTGGAACTTTAGTTCTACTAACTGGGTCTTTTCTACCTTTTCTTATAAGTTGGTTAACGGTCGGCATTCATTTCTCCCAAAAGGTCAAAACTAACAATTTAAAACTGTTCTGTTTTATCAAAAATCAAGTTTAAAATTCAAATATTTATAACTACATAGCGTCTAAACTGACCAGTTTACCACCTATTTAGTTGAAACGAAGAATATTAGAGGTTCAACTAAACGTCAAGAAATTTATTAATATTAAAATAAATAAAAATTTAATCAGCTTTGCTTAACTCTTCTTCTTCTTGTTTAACCTCTTCAACATCATTAATTGCTGCCAATTTTTCTTCTCTTTCCTTTAGGATTTGAAAGTCATTTTCAACAGCTAAACGCCTTAACTTATTCATTACACTTCCTGTTCCTGCTGGAATAAGTCTCCCGACAATAACATTTTCCTTGAGGCCTTCAAGTTTGTCTTCACGACCTGAAACAGCAGCCTCAGTCAGCACCCTAGTTGTTTCTTGAAAAGATGCAGCTGAAATAAATGACCTAGTTTGAAGAGAAGCCTTAGTAATCCCTAAAAGAATTGGTTCGCCCAATGCTGGTTTTAATTTTTTAGATTCTAATTCATGATTGATTTCCTTCAACTCTTGTCTATACACCTGCTCACCTATCAAGAGATTTGAATCCCCTGTATCAGTTATTTCAGTTTTTTGTAACATTTGTCTTACTACTGTTTCAATATGCTTGTCATCAATTTTAACACCTTGAAGTCTATAGACATCCTGCACTTCCTTAATTAAATATTCAGCCAACTTTTCCATTCCTAATACTTTTAAAATATCATGAGGAACTGGATTGCCATCTAAAAGCATATCACCCTTTCTTACAAAATCTCCTTCTTGAACTGTAAGCATTTTCCCTTTAGGCAATAACAATTCAACGGCATCAAGGTTTTCATCTTCAGGAACGATTTTAATTTTTCTTTTACTTTTATAATCATTTGAAAACTCTATTCTACCTTCAATTTCTGAAATAATAGCAGCATCTTTAGGAATTCTTGCCTCAAAAAGTTCTGCCACCCTAGGAAGACCACCTGTTATATCTCTGGTTTTAGATGTTTCTCTCGGGATTCTTGCAAGCACATCTCCAGCCCTAACTTTTTTACCATTTTCTGCTGATAAAATTGCACCTGGTGGTAAAAAGCTTCTAGCTTCTATTCCATTTGATAAAACAACAACAGAACCTTTTTCATCTCTCAATGTAATTCTGGGTCGAAGATTAGACCCGCCAGGATATGATTTCCAATCTAAAACAACACTATTAGAAATACCTGTAGCCTCGTCCAAACTTTCTAGCATAGAGACCCCTTCAATTAAATCCATGTAATTAACTATGCCATCTGCTTCAGTAATAATAGGAGAGGTGTATGGATCCCATTCCACTAATTTTTGACCAGGCTCTACTTTATCACCATCATTTATATACAACTTACTTCCATATTGAAGACGATATCTTGCTCTATCTTTTCCTTTTTCATCAGAAACAAATAGTTCTGCCGATCTACTTAATATTACATTTAGGCCATCAGAAGCTCTTACCATAGAAGCACCTTCTAATTTTACTGTGCCTCCAATGGAAGATTCTATACTATTTTGTTCTGCTCCCCTTTGTGCAGCACCTCCTATATGAAAAGTTCTCATGGTTAACTGTGTACCTGGTTCACCAATGGATTGGGCAGCAATCACCCCAACAGCTTCTCCAATATTAACTGAAGAACCTCTTGCCAAATCTCTCCCATAACATTTACAGCATATACCTATTTTAGTTTCGCATAATAATGGTGACCTAACTAAAACTTGATCTAAACTAGATTTTTCAATTAAATCAACCATTTCTTCATTAATAATATCTCCTTCTTTACAGATTAATTCATTGTCAATGTTATCTATTATATCTTTTGAAGCTGTACGCCCCAGAACTCTGTCACCAAGACGTTCAATAACATCTCCACCTTCAATTACAGCCCTCATCGTCAAAAAATTTGATGTACCACAATCTTCTTCAGTAATTATACAATCCTGAGCAACATCAACCAATCTTCTTGTCAAATAACCAGAGTTTGCAGTTTTAAGGGCTGTGTCAGCCAAACCTTTTCTAGCTCCATGAGTTGAATTAAAATACTCTAAAACATTTAAACCCTCTTTAAATGAAGAAATAATTGGAGTCTCTATAATTTCACCTGATGGTTTAGCCATAAGACCTCTCATTCCAGCAAGCTGTTTTATTTGAGCAGGTGAACCTCTTGCACCTGAGTGTGCCATCATCCATACTGCATTGACTAATTTACCTTCCTGATCAGTACTGATATACTTCATCATTTCTTCAGCAACTTTATCTGTACAACGAGACCAAACATCGATAACTTTGTTATATTTTTCTCCCTGAGTTATGAGTCCATCTAAATATTGCTGTTCAAATTCTTTAACTTGATCATCTGCATCAGCAACAAAGCTTTCCTTCTTTTCAGGTGTAGTTAAATCATTTATTCCAAATGAAATCCCTGATTCACAAGCTTGATTAAAACCTAAAGACATCATCCGATCAGCAAACATGACAGTATCTTTCTGGCCACAATGTCTATATATATGATCAATAACTTCTGTAACCTGCTTTTTTGTCATCAGTTTATTAGTTACGTCAAAATTAATATCTTCATTTAAAGGTAAAATCTCTGACAATTTAACTCTCCCGGGAGTGGTTTCAACTAATTTAGGTAAAAAGTTTCCATTACCATCAGGATAATTAATTCTTGCTTTAATTTTGGCATGTAATGAGATTTTTTTATTTTCCAAGGCCATCAAAACTTCATTACTATTGGCAAAAATCATACCCTCACCTTTTTGAGATTGTCTTTCCATCGACATAAAATACAACCCGAGAATGATATCCTGTGAGGGAACGATAATTGGTTTACCATTAGCAGGTGATAAAATATTATTGGTTGACATCATCAAAACTCTTGCTTCTAATTGAGCCTCTATAGATAAGGGAACATGAACAGCCATCTGATCGCCATCAAAATCTGCATTAAATGCTGTACATACTAGTGGATGCAGTCTTATCGCTTTTCCCTCAACAAGAACTGGCTCAAATGCTTGAACACCAAGTCTGTGAAGTGTAGGAGCTCTATTCAATAAAACAGGATGTTCTCTGATAACCTCCTCTAAAATATCCCAAACCTCTGATCGATCTTTTTCAACCATTCTTTTTGCAGCTTTAATCGTTGTTGCCATCCCATACAGCTCTAACTTTGCATAAATAAACGGCTTAAAAAGCTCTAAAGCCATTTTTTTAGGTAATCCACATTGGTGAAGTTTGAGGTTGGGACCAACTACAATGACTGACCTCCCTGAATAATCCACCCTTTTACCTAATAAATTCTGCCTAAAACGTCCTTGTTTTCCTTTGAGCATATCAGAAAGTGATTTAAGCGGTCTTTTATTCACACCTGTTATCACCCTGCCTCTTCTTCCATTATCAAAAAGTGCATCAACAGACTCTTGCAACATTCTTTTCTCATTCCGCACAATAATATCAGGAGCTTTTAATTCAATTAACCGTTTCAATCTGTTATTTCTATTAATCACCCTTCTATACAAATCATTTAAATCAGAAGTTGCAAACCTACCTCCATCAAGAGGAACCAAAGGTCTTAATTCTGGAGGAATTACAGGCACTACTTCTAAAATCATCCACTCTGGCCTGCTATTTGAATTCAAAAAAGATTCAAAAAGTTTCAATCTTTTTACTAATTTTTTTCTTTTAACCTCTGAACCCGTTTCTTTGAGATCTTTAGTGATTATGTCTAGCTCAGTTTTCATATCTATATTTGTTAAAATATGATGAATAGCTTCTGCCCCAATCATTGCTTTAAAACTGTCTTCGCCAAACTGATCTAAAGAGTCATAGTACTTTTCTTCACTTAAAAGCTCATATTGTTTTAGTTCAGTTAATCCAGGATCAATAACGATAAAACTTTCAAAATACAAAACCTTTTCAAGATCTTTTAGGGTCATGTCTATAAACAAACCTATTCTTGAAGGAAGAGATTTTAAAAACCAAATATGAGCTACGGGAGAAGCTAACTCAATATGTCCCATCCTATCTCTTCTTACTTTAGACAAGGTGACCTCAACACCACATTTTTCGCAAATAATGCCCCTATACTTCATCCTCTTATATTTACCACATAAGCATTCATAGTCTCTTACAGGTCCAAAAATTCTTGAGCAAAACAAACCATCTCTTTCAGGTTTAAAAGTTCTATAATTAATTGTTTCAGGTTTTTTAATTTCTCCAAAAGACCACGCTCTTATGCGTTGAGGTGAAGCAATATTAACCTTAATTTGATCAAAACTCTGAGGTGATTGGGATTGTAAAATTGGTTTTGAAAGTTCATTCATTATATTGTAACTCCTAAATCAAGAATTTATTAAGATAAATAATTATTCTGAAGAATTCAAATCAACATTAAGACCTAACGACTTGAGTTCCTTCATAAGAACATTAAAGCTTTCGGGCACTCCAGTTTCAAAATTGTCATCACCTCTTACAATCGACTCATAAACTTTTGTTCTCCCTGATACATCATCAGATTTAACAGTAAGCATTTCTTGAAGAGTGAATGCAGCCCCATATGCTTGAAGAGCCCAAACTTCCATCTCACCAAATCTTTGACCACCAAACTGAGCCTTACCTCCCAGAGGTTGTTGTGTGACAAGACTATAGGGCCCAATTGATCTAGCATGTATTTTATCATCAACCAAATGATGTAATTTCAGCATATAAATATAACCTACCGTTACCGGCCTTAAAAATTTTTCTCCGGTTCTGCCATCGATCAGATACTCTTGCCCTGTTTCATTTAAATCAGCCAATTTAAGCAATTCTCTTATATCAGCTTCTCTGGCGCCATCGAAAACATCTGTGCTCATTGGAACTCCTTCATTTAACTTTTTAGCAAAACCAATGATTTCTGTATCATCAATATCATTAATAATTGATTTATACTGTTGATTCCCATAGGAAGAATTTAAAAATGATTTTAATTCCTTTGTTTCCCCAGTTTCTGATGCTTTCTCTGCCAACCTTCCAATTTTTTTGCCTAAACCTGCTGCTGCCCAACCCAAATGAGTTTCTAGAATCTGACCAACATTCATTCTAGATGGAACTCCTAATGGGTTTAAAACAATATCGACTGGAGTTCCATCTTCAAGATATGGCATATCTTCTAATGGCATAATTCTGCTAATAACCCCTTTATTACCATGTCTACCTGCCATTTTGTCACCAGCCTGAAGTTTTCTTTTAACTGCAACAAAAACTTTAATCATCTTCATAACACCAGGCAAAAGCTCGTCTCCTGATTGCAATTTTTCTACTTTATCATTGAACTGAACTTCAAGATTATCCAAGGCTTTAATAAAATGTTGCTTTAGACCTTCCAGTTGTTTATGAGCTGAATCATCCTTTACATTGATTTCTTCAAAATCTAATCTAACTAGACTATTAATTAATTCTTCAGAAATTTTGCTTCCCTTTTTATAATCCTTATAATTACTTGATAAGGTTTGCCCTAATAAAAGTTCTTTAAGACGACTATAGTAAGCCCTTTCAATTATAGATCTTTCGTCATCTCGGTCTTTAGCCAATCTTTCGATTTCTTGTCTTTCTATAACCCGAGCTCTTTCATCTTTTTCCAAACCTCGCCTTGAAAAAATTCTAACTTCAACCACTGTCCCACTTGCACCAGGTGGCAAACGAAGCGATGTATCACGAACATCACTAGCTTTTTCTCCAAAAATTGCTCTTAATAATTTTTCTTCAGGTGTCATAGGAGTTTCACCTTTAGGAGTTACTTTACCTACTAATACATCACCAGCTTTAACTTCAGCACCGACATAAACAATTCCAGCTTCGTCAAGGTCTTTTAATGACTCTTCCCCTACATTAGGAATATCTCTTGTAATTTCTTCTTGACCCAATTTTGTATCTCGGGCCATAACTTCAAATTCTTCAATATGAATTGAGGTAAAAACATCTTCATGAACAATTCTTTCGGAAATTAAAATTGAATCTTCAAAATTATATCCATTCCAAGGCATAAATGCTACTAGCACATTCCGACCTAGCGCCAATTCACCGTTTTCAGTTGCTGGACCATCAGCAATAATATCTCCAGCTAAAACTTCATCTCCAACATTTACCAAAGGTCTTTGGTTTACACAGGTATTTTGATTGGATCTTTGAAATTTTAATAAAGTGTAGATATCTACAGGAGAAACATCAGTATTTTTATTATCTAAATTGGTTCTAATAACTATTCTTGTGGCATCCACTTGATCTACAATTCCAGATCTTTTTGCAACTATAGTTACTCCACTATCACGCGCAACAACGCCTTCCATCCCTGTTCCCACAATAGGACTTTTTGAGTTTATTAATGGAACTGCCTGACGCTGCATATTTGATCCCATTAAGGCTCTATTTGCGTCATCATTTTCTAAAAAAGGAATTAATGCCGCAGCAACAGACACCAATTGTTTAGGAGAAACATCCATCATATCGATGTCTTCTGGACGAGCCAGTCCAATTTCACCAGCTTTCCTTACAGGAATAAGTTCTCCCTCAAATTTTTTATCAGCAGTTAATCTTGCATTCGCCTGGGCTATTGTATATCGACCTTCCTCCATGGCTGAAATATAACTGACTTTATCTGTAACTTTTCCATTTTCAACTTCTCTATAAGGTGTTTCAATGAATCCATACTGGTTAATTTGTGCGTGTGTTGCTAAAGAATTGATCAAGCCAATATTAGGGCCCTCAGGCGTTTCAATGGGACAAATTCGCCCATAATGTGTTGGATGAACATCCCTTACCTCAAAGCCTGCCCTTTCTCTTGTAAGACCTCCTGGACCCAGAGCTGAAACTCGTCTTTTATGGGTTATTTCTGAAAGAGGATTTGTTTGATCCATAAATTGTGACAATTGTGAAGATCCAAAAAACTCCCTTACTGCAGCTGCGGCAGGTTTAGCATTAATTAAATCATGTGGCATGACCGTATCAATTTCAACTGAACCCATTCTTTCTTTTACAGCTCTTTCCATTCTAAGCAAACCTACCCTATATTGATTTTCCATTAATTCACCTACTGAACGAACTCTTCTGTTCCCTAAATGATCAATATCATCAATGTCCCCTTTTCCATCTTTGAGACCAATAATAACCTTAACAATTTCAATAATGTCTTGCCTTGATAAAATTCTATAATTATCATCAGTATCTAAGTTTAACCTATTATTCATTTTAACTCGACCCACGCTTGACAAATCATATCGATCGGCATCAAAAAATAACCCCTTAAATAGTTCCTCAGCAGACTCTAAATTTGGTGGTTCGCCTGGCCGCATTACCCTATAAATATCAATTAAAGCTTCATTTCTATTTAAGTTTTTATCCGCAGCAAGAGTATTTCTAATCCAAGGTCCAACGTGGACATTATCAATTGAAAGAACTTCAATATTATCAATTTTGTTATCAGTGATTTTATCTATAATTTCATTATCAATTTTGTCCCCAGCTTCAACTAGAATTTCACCTGTATTTTCATCAATCATATCTACTGCAATAAATTTATCTAAAAGTTCTTCTTGATGGACTCTGATAAATTCTAAACCTTTTTCTTTTAATTTTTTTATCGTTCTGGTTGATAAACGCTCACCAGCCTTGACCATGACTTTGCCATTTTTTGCATCTATTAAATCTCTAACTAATTTAGCAGGTCTTGTCATTTCTGGAGAAAAGGCTGTCTTCCAACCATTTTTGTCGTTAATGTAAACTTCTTTGTCATAAAAAATGTTCAAAATATTCTCAGATGACAATCCTGACAGTTTCTCTTGATCAATTGGTGTTTCATTAATTTTACAGTCTTCAAGATATTTTTCACTTTCCTCGTCTAACAATGCCTTTAATAATGTTGTAGCTGGTAATTTTCTTCTTCTGTCTATTCTTACATTAAGAATATCTTTTGTATCAAATTCAAAATCTAACCATGATCCTCTATATGGGATAACCCTTGCTGCGAACAAATATTTACCTGAAGAATGTGTTTTACCTCTATCATGGTCGAAAAACACACCAGGAGATCTGTGCATTTGTGATACAATAACTCTCTCAACCCCATTAATAACGAAAGTTCCATTTTCTGTCATTAACGGTATATCACCCATATAAACTTCTTGTTCTTTTATATCCCTGAGGGTTTTGGCTTCAGTATCTTCGTCTATATCGTATACCTCTAGACGCATAGTAACCCTTAAAGCGGAAGCAAAAGTCAAACCTCTTTGTTGACATTCCTCAACATCATATTTTGGAGATTCTAAATTATAAGACTCGAATTCTAATTTAGATCTTCCTGCGAAGTCATCAATTGGAAAAACAGAATTAAAAACTGCTTGAAGACCAAAATCTATTCTATTATTTGGTTCAACAAACATTTGTAAAAATGATTCATATGATCTCCTTTGCACCTCTATAAGATTAGGCATAGGAGCAATTTCTTTAATCTTACTAAAACTTTTTCTTATTTTTCTTTTTGACGTAAACGATAATTTTTTTGATGACATATGTTAAATCTCACTAAGTTAGGCTAAAAAAATAAAATTGGTTAAAACAAAAATAAATATTGTCGCCCATCATAATAAATGGGCATGAAAAGTCATTATAGACGATCAATAAATCTATTTAAGTTCAACTGAAGCACCTGCTTCTTCTAGTTTCTTTTTTATTTCTTCAGCCTCATCTTTTGAGACACCTTCTTTAACCGGTTTAGGAGCTGCTTCAACTAAGTCTTTAGCTTCTTTTAGACCTAAACCTGTTATAGTTCTTACTTCTTTTATAACATTAATTTTTTTATCTCCGACTGCAGATAAAATTACCTCAAATTCTGATTTCTCTTCTGCTGCTGCAGCATTATCTTGGGCAACTGCACCAGGAGCGGCAACAGCTACTGGCGCAGAAGCTGTAACTCCCCATTTTTCTTCCAGAGCTTTAGATAGTTCTGCTGCTTCCATAACAGAAAGCTTTGATAATTCATCAACCATTTTTTGAATATCTGCCATTTTTTTTCTCCTTAAATAAAGATTTAGTTTTAATTTTATAAAATTTAAATTTATTAATCTGGCTTAGCAGCCAAAACCCTAACTAATTGACTTGCAACATTAACATTCACACTAGCAAGTTTTTGAGCTGGAGCCTTTAACAATCCAACAATTTTGCCTCTTAATTCGTCCAAAGAAGGAAGAGATCCTAACTCTTCAATCTCTTGAACAGAAAGAACTTTACCATCAATTCCTCCTCCAACAATCGAAAGCTTTTGATTTTCTTTGGCAAAACTAGATACAATTTTTGGAGCACTAACTGGATCTTTTGAAAATGCTATTGCAGTAGGACCAGAAAATAGCTCTGAAATATTTTCATATTTAGTCCCCTTGATAGCTATCTTAACTATTCTATTTTTTGCAACTTGATATCTTGCTCCATTTTCACGCATCTTGTTTCTTAAATTTGAACTCTCAGAAACCGTCATTCCAGATTGCTTAGTTACAACTACAACTGCAGCGTCTGAAAAAGTTGTATTAAGATTTTCGATCAGTTTGGCTTTTTGATCTCTTTTCACCGACCGTCTCCATCTGTTTTGGGTTAAAAACCCTGGTTAAAATTTAGATTTATTACAATCATAATAAATCATTTAAATTGTCCAGGGTTAATAAAATCTATTAAACCCCATCTAAGCAGGAAATTAAGAGAAATATCTCACCCACTGTCTTGGACAGGTTGAGGCTAAGCCTCAGATCAAATCCGATGATTTGATAAATTTATTTTGCCATCTCCATAGTCTGAATTTTTACTCCGGGCCCCATAGTTGAACTCAATGAAATCTTCTTCAAAAAAACACCTTTAGCACCAGAGGGTCTCGAATTTTTAACTGCTTCAATAAAAGCATTAACATTATTTACGATTGCTTCTTTTGTAAAACTTACCTTTCCAATTCCTGCATGTACAATCCCAGCTTTTTCCACTCTAAACTGAACCTCTCCTGATTTAGCAGCTTTAACTGCTTTAGAAACATCTACGGTAACTGTACCTAGTTTTGGATTAGGCATTAAACCCCTTGGACCTAAAATCTTTCCTAATTTTCCAACTATTCCCATCATGTCTGGAGAAGCTATAACACGATCAAATTCAACATCACCATTTTGCATCTTTTCTGCCAAGTCTTCACCACCAACAATATCTGCACCAGCATCAAGTGCTTCTTTCGATTTATCATCTTTTGCAAATACGGCAATTTTAAGATCTTTTCCAGTCCCAGATGGAAGTGAAACAACCCCCCTAACCATTTGGTCAGATTGCTTTGGGTCAATACCTAAGTTGATAGAAATTTCTAATGTCTCATCAAATTTAGTCGAAGTGCTTTCCTTAATAATTTTAACAGCATCTTCAACAGAGAAAAACGAAGAAACATCAAAACTTTCATAAATCTTTTTTATTCTTTTTCCACGTGTCATTTTATTTCTCCAAAACCTCAAATCCCATTGATCTTGCAGAACCTTTAATCATTTCAACTGCACCTTCTATGGAAACAGAATTTAAATCTTTCTGTTTTGCTTCAGCGATCTCACGACATTGTTCTAATGTTACTGAGCCTGCAGTTTCTCGACCAGGAGTTTGCCCACCTTTTGGAAGTTTAGCCGCTTTTTTCAAATAATAACTAGCTGGTGGTGTTTTTGTTATAAATGTAAAAGACCTATCACTATAGCAAGTTATTTCAACTGGGATAGGCATACCCTTTTCAAGAGAATCTGTTTCTGCATTAAAGGCTTTACAAAAATCCATTATATTTAAACCTCTTTGACCAAGAGCAGGCCCAACAGGAGGTGATGGGTTTGCTTGTCCAGCAGGTATTTGCAATTTTATGTAACCTTCTATGTTTTTTGCCATCTATTAAACCTTATCAACTTATCAATTAAAACAATCTATACTTTTTCAACTTGGCTATACTCAAGATCTACAGGAGTAGATCGACCGAATATAGAAACAGCGACTTTTAATCTTGACTTATCTTCATCAACATCTTCTACCAGTCCATTAAATGAAGCAAATGGACCATCACATACTCTTACTTGCTCCCCAACTTCATAAACAACCGATGCCCTTGGTCTTTCAATACCTTCTGTAATTTGATTTAACAACTGTTGGGCTTCTTTTTCAGTAATAGGTATAGGTTTGCCTTTACTTCCTAAAAATCCTGAAACCCTTGGTTGACTCTTTACAAAATGCCAAGTGTCATCATTTAAATCCATCTGAACCAAAATATAACCTGGGAAAAATTTTCGTTCAGCGTTAACTCTAACCCCTTTTTTAACTTCTATTACTTCTTCAGTTGGGACAAGAACCTCTTTGATCAGTTCACCCATTCCTTTATGCTCAATTTGATCTTTAAGCGCCTCAGCAACTTTTTTTTCAGAACCTGAAAAAACATGAACTACATACCATCGCAAAGACATAATTAACTCCTACTAATGACTAAACCTATTAACTCAAAATTCCAAAAAGCCATTGAATTAAAAATGAAATAATTGAGTCAGCCGCAAAAAAGAAAATAGACGCAATAACAACCATAATAAGAACAGTTATTGTACTCGTTAAAGTGTCACGTCTCGTTGCCCATGTGATCCGTGAAATTTCTGCACGAACCTGACGAACTAATTTTGCGGGACTTGTCTTAGCCATTTACTTGGATCTTTTCTAATTAATATTTGAATATGTCAAGAGTGTTTGAACAAAAATTTGCAAATTAAACGTATTTTTATATTAGAATAAAAATTTTTTCAATAATTTTTGCATAACTTTTTAATAAAAATTTTTAAACATTTGTTATGTTATTTTCATTAAGCTATAATCCATAGGTAAAATTCACTTAAATAATTTACTTTTTGCCTAAACTTTTAAGATAATCGTTTTATTAAAAAAATTATTTTGATATTTCTATTTTGCATATCGCTAAATAAAGAATTATTTGCTGAAACTGAAAAAAAATAAAGAGACTGATTGTAAAAAAATTTATGAAGCAATCGGGTATTTTTTGAAACTGGCAGATAAAGAATGAAAAAAAGAGAGAAGAAGAAAATATTAAGGGTTTATTTTATTCTGATGCAGCATCCAATTACGCACAAATATTTGACGTTTTTTGTAAATAATCTAATGAACTAAAGATTTTTGTCAAAAAGGGATAATACCTCTGAGAATATTAATTAAAGGCAAAATTTTCTGAAAGACTATTTGAAACAAACCTAATGGATTACTTAATAATGGTATTAGTTTGTTAAATAATACACCCATCCTTGGCAACAAGATTATCGCCAGTAATATTATTAAAATAAAAAAAATTGTGGGTTTCAGAGGAAATTTTTTCTGATTTTTTTGATTTGCCAACAATCTATACAATACCCAAATTATATAAATTAACGCTAAAAGAATGAAAATAAGTTTAATCATCTAATTCCTAAAAACTTTTTAGTGGTTTATAAGTTATTTTCTAACCTGAAAAGTTAAGTCATCCTATTTGAAGGTAGTAAATTTGCTAAATTATTAACTAAGATGATTGGTTAATTAAGATGATTATTTGCAAAAATCAGAACTTGTCTTTTAATAACATTAAAAGAATTGAAAATCTTTTTCCTATAACTCCAAGCAATGTTAGCAACGATTTGAGCAACAATTATATAGAATATCAATGAGCACATACACATAATTTCAGATTACTCATAAAAGATATTTATTCAAGCTAAATAATAAATTATAACTTTTTTATTTGTATAAAAATTACTCAACTCTTATTTTGCTAAACAAATACTTTCTTAGAAAAATTCTAAAAACTCTAGTATGAACTTGATTACGGATCTTTGTATTATATGCCCTCTACTAAACTTCCTTCATAATTTTTTCAAAATGATGAAGGAACATGTCAACGCTTTCTTTATCAATAGTTAGTGGCGGTCGAATTTTGAGTACATTGTCCTTAGGACCTTCACTTCCAATAAGGATTCTATAATCCCGCATGCGCTTAATAATATATTGACATAGGCCCTTATCCTCATCTTGGGTGTTATTATTTTTTACCAAATCAACACCCAAAAAAAGACCCATCCCTCTAACGTCACCAATTTGAGGAAATTTCACTTGTATTTTTTTTAAACCATTTAAAAACTTTTCTCCCATGCGTTGAGCATTTTCTTGCAGACGATCATCATCTATAATTTCTAAAACTTCTCTTCCAATCACGCATGATAATGTCGAACCACCAAAGGTAGAAAAAAATTCGGGACCACCTGCAAAACTTTCAGCTATTTCCTTGGTAGTTACCACAACGCCAATCGGATGCCCGTTTCCAATTGGTTTACCTAAAACTACGATATCTGGTTCAACTTTTTGTTGCTCAAAGCCAAAATAATATTTCCCTAAGCGACCGAGACCTGTTTGAACTTCATCAGCAACACATAACCCTCCTGCCTTTCTTATATTTTTATAAACCTCCTTTAAATATCCTTCTGGCGGTATTATTTGCCCTGCTACAGATGGAAATGTCTCTGCGATAAAAGCAGCAACCTTTTTTTGTTTTGTTTTAAGTCGTTTTATTGCAACACTCACTAATTTTCCAAATTTTTCTCCACGTTTAGAATCATTCCGTCTAAACTGACCTCTAAAGTCATCTGGCAGTTCGATCAGCTCAACCCAATCTGGCTGCCCTACTCCTCCAGGAGCATTAAACTTATAAGCCGAAATATCTATTGCTCCTGTTGTATTGCCATAATAGCCATGATCAAGCGTAACAATGCCCTTAGATTTAGTATGCGCTTTTGCTAAACGAAGAGCTAATTCATTTGCCTCTGAACCTGAATTTACAAAAAAACAAATGCTAAATTTTTCAGGGAACTTGGATAAAATCTTTTTAGCAAAAGCATTTTGGGCAGGATGGAGATAACGAGTATTAATATTAACTCTTTTCATCTGTTCTATTGCAATTTTTTGAATACGAGGATTTGCATGACCGACATGAGGGACATTATTATAGGCATCTAAGTATGGCCGACCCCATTCATCAAATAAATGATGTTTCCAACCTCGCGTTACCAAAATAGGATCATTATAAGATATTGATAAATTCCGACTGAAAAATTGTCGTCGATTACTCAAAACTTGTTTTTTTGAAGCCGGTTCATAATGTGTCATAGAATCTGGTAAATTCAATAATGCTGCAGGATTTGGACATAAAGCATTCCATAAATACATTTCATCTGGATCACCTACACCCGGCCAATCCTTCTCAATACCATCTGTCATTAGGGATATTTGAAAATGTAAATGAGGTGCCCAACCGCCATTACTTTCACTATCACCTAAACTACAAAAAACCAAACCAGATTGAATCAAATCACCAATTTTGATACGTTTAAGAAACTTAGGGTCTAAATGACCATAAAGAGTGAAAAACAAATCCCCATCAGGGGTTTCATGTTCAAGAATAATTACTCCCCCATAATCTAAATACCCTGTTCGATTTTCAGCCATGACTACTTTTCCGTCAATTGGAGCAAAAATTTGAGTATTGGCCGGTCCAAAAATATCAATTCCAAGATGAACAGTTCTTCGGCCTGATGCCTTCCATGGACCATTTTGAAAAGCAGGTTCGGCATAAATCAGCCTCGGCTCATTATAATACCCCATCCAGATTCCATCTTTCCCAATTATATCTGATCCAACCTTGACAGCTTCATCTGGTAATAGAGAAAAGGGATTTTCAGGCCAATGAGAATTTTCAACAGATAGCGAGCCCATCGGTACTGAACTTAAGTCAAAATCAAAAATCTTTGCAAAAGAACCACGCTTCTGGTCTAAATATTGTAAAATACGATCTGCCCCTTCAACCACGGGCTTATTACAAACACTTCGAAGCCTTGCAGCAATAAACTTTGAATTCTCAGTCTTATGCTCCAGAAACCTCCAAGCCGGAACTTGTGAAACCGTAATATATGGATCTTTCGGATCATCTTTTGACATTAATGTAGAATTGATTACGCTAACGGCTAACCGCATTTTCAATAATGGCCATATCAAATCCAATTCATCTGAGGTAAGTTTTAATTTAACATTATAACCTTGAATTAAAGAAGTTAAGGCTACCTCTGGTTGCTCTCGATCAAGAACAATATATGCTCCAGCAATAGCCAAATTACAAACCCGAGGACATAAACACATGTCCCCAAAGTCAAGAATTCCAGATATTCTTGGTTGTTCATCTAAACATCCATCAACTAAGATATTGTGGTCATTAATATCTCCGTGTATTGCCTGAAAAGGTTGGTCTTGCAGTTTTGGGAGGATATTTTTGTAATCATTAGCAACATTTTTGATGATTATTTTCCTTTTAGGATCCTCAATCAAATCAATGTAATTTTCAATCCAACTGGCTTCAACCAAATTCCATTTTAAATCTCGATCTAGGAAACTATGCTCAAACGATCTTAAAGCACTATCACATTGAGCAATCATCTGACCTAATTCATGGATTAAGTTTAAATTCTTTCGTTTATAATTTGCATATTTTTGACCTGGTAATTTTTTGATTAACCATAAAAACCGATTATTTCCCGATGCGTCTATACATTGAATAAACTTCTTACCAGAAAGGGTATCAACTATTTCAGGAAAGGGTATTTCTGGCACTTTTAATTTTAATTGATTTAAAGCTTGAATTTGCATATCTACAAAATCATGCAAACAGTCTTCTCTCATTATTTTGAGAACAAAATGATTATCATCATCAGTTGTACTTACTAAAATATTTAAATCAAATTCACCCTCCAATGAACTTAATTTGGATTTAATACCCCAATGCTTTTCTATAACTTTCTGCCAAAATTCTAAATTCATCATAATAACTTTTATATTATCTCTGAAAACTTATCTATTCAGCAGAAAACTTAAATTATCAAGTCTATTAATTTTTAAAAGTTGTATGTCTTTTCTCTATAAAGAACATAAAAGCCTGCTAAAACTATAACCAAAGCCCCAATCCACATATCTAGGCTCGGGATATCACCAAAAACCCAATAACCCAAAACTGCTACCCATAACAACTTAGTGTAATTATAAGGCGCAAGGAACGAGGCTTCTGCTCGATCAAAAGCACTTATCATACACAAATGAGCCAAAGCTCCCATTACACCTGTAGCAAAAAACACTAAAATATGTATCTGTGAAGGAATTACCCAAACGAAAGGTAACATTAAGCTCGACCATCCCAGCCCTCCAAGACCAGTATAAAATAAAGTTGTAAAGGTGTTTTCAGTTGCAGATAATAATCGTGTCATAATTTGAAAAAGTGCAAAGAATAACGCTGCTAATAAGGGCATAATTGATGCAAAATGCCAGAAATCACCACCAGGCTGTACAATGATTATTACTCCCACCAAGCCAACTGTTACCGCGCTCCAGCGATGTATATCCACTTTTTCTTTAAGAAGTGGAACCGAAAGGGCTGTTATAAATAACGGAGCCACAAATCCAATTGCTGTAGCTTCAGCTATTGGCATATATGTTAACCCAAAAAAGAGGCTAGATATTGAACAAACCAAAAAAGCGGGACGTAAAATTTGTAGAAACAGTCTATCAGTAGCCCTCAATTTCGAAAGTTTTTCACCCTTAAGGAAAAAGAAAATCGATAGTATTAAGTTAATTCCAACAAAATAACCCCATACAAGCTGAATTGAATGAAGATCTTTTGTGAACACTTTACATATCGTGTCGACAACAGATATAAGAAAAATCGCAGTTATAAAAAACAACACACCCTTTAATGGATGCTGTGTTTTGTGAGTCACCATCTTTTTATTAAAAACCTGAATTGTTCAGCAAAATTATTTACTACCATATTACGTATTATTTATTAACTATAGTTTTTTTGGTGCAAATTTTTTGATAATTGGTGCAAACTATAATCTCATTAATTCTATGCTAGTGCTTTATAGACAGAGAAAAGATATTGGATATACTTGAGGATATCAAATTGAAATTTATCAATGTAATAAATATGGGATATTAAATGTTAGTAGTTATTTCACCTGCAAAAAAACTTAATACTAATTTATCTATTGAGTCAGTTCCAACAAAACCAATGTTTTCAAAAAATGCGATTGAATTAGCTTCAATTGCGAACAGCTTAACATTAACAGAATTAAAAAACTTAATGGGGTTAAGTGACAATTTAGCTGAATTAAATTCAGCGAGATTTGCTTCTTTTGGAAACCAAAGACTTTTGCCTGCAGCTTTAACTTTTGCTGGTGATACTTATAAAGGACTTAATGCAGATACATTTAGTAAAGCAGATATAGAATGGGCACAAAATCATTTAAGAATAATTTCTGGACTATATGGATTATTGAGACCATTAGATGCGATTGAACCATACAGATTAGAAATGGGTAGTAAATTAAAAACAGAACTAGGGAATAATTTATATGAATATTGGAATAATACAATTGCATTGGCAATAAATGAACTTTCCGAAGAAACTAATTCTAAAATACTTGTTAACTGTGCATCACAAGAATATTTTCAAGCAGTAGACATGACTGCCTTAAAACTAAAAGTTATCACTCCTATTTTTATGGAAAAAAGGAATGGGGAAAATAAAATAATAAGTTTCTATGCTAAAAAGGCACGTGGACTTATGGCAAGGTACATAATTGAAAATAGAGTAAGAAAAATTGACGATCTCAGAAAATTTAATTTTGATAACTATAATTATCAAAAAGAACTGTCTACTGATACAAGCCTAACTTTTTTGAGAGAATAAATCTAAAAAATTTTTCAATCTTTATTTAGTTTTTGAATTATTTGTAATTTAATAAATAAAACCACTATGAATGTTAGGAGTGCAGAGACTCGAACCCACAGCCCCCGGTTATGGAGTTATGGTTAATGTTGTAACCCAATCTATACATTCAACATAATCAATCATTTAAAAGAAATTAACATTTTAATTACACTATATTTGGTGCATATTTTCTGATAATTTGGTTCAAACTATACCCTAATTAACTTTATGATAGCGATTTATAGACAGAGAAAAGATATTGGATATAATTGAGGAGATTAGTTGGGAAAATAATCTTATATATTTACTCAATAATTAACAACATGAGGAGGATTTTATGAGTAATAACGGTACAAGTGGTCCTTATTCGGATCCAAATAACACACCACCTTTGGGAGAAGCTTCGGCATTGGGCTTGCAACATGTTCTTGCAATGTTTGCGTCAAATGTTACACCTTCGGTGATAGTTGCAGGTGCTGCAGGTTTAGCTTTTGGAGGGACTGAAATGGTTTATCTTATCCAAATGGCAATGCTATTTGCTGGTGTTGCAACACTTTTCCAAACTGTAGGTATAGGACCTGTAGGTGCTAGATTACCAATTATGCAAGGAACAAGCTTTGCTTTTGTTGGAGTTTTAGCTGGTCTAGCAGCAACACAAGGTTTGTCAGTTGCTTTGACTGCTTGTATTATTGGAGGAATATTACATTTCTTGCTTGGTGCAATAATAAAAGACATTAGGTGGCTTTTTCCACCATTAGTAACAGGGTTAGTAATTTTAGCTATTGGTCTATATTTAATCCCTGTAGCTATTAAATACTCTGCAGGAGGTGCTGCAAAATTTCAAATGGAGGCTGAGAGTTTTGGTTCCTTAATGCATTGGAGTGTTGCCGGTGCTGTTGTAGTTGTGGCCTTAATATGTAAATTTTTTGGAAAAGGTCTAATTTCTAATGCAGCAGTTCTAATTGGAATTATTGCTGGTTATCTTATCGCATTTGTTCAGGGCATGGTGAATTTTGCTCCTGTTGCGGGTGCTAGCTGGTTCTCTGGATTGCAGCCACTTCCTTATGGATTTGAGTTTAGTATAGGTGCCGTTATTGCTGTTACGTTAGTTTGTATTGTTTCTGCAATAGAAACAGTTGGTGACACATCCGCAACTACCAAAGCTGGTGCCGGCAGAGAAGCAACTGATGAAGAGATATCAGGAGCAACTTACGCAGACGGTCTAGGAACTGCCGTAGCTGGTTTCTTTGGTGGTCTACCAAATACTTCTTTTAGCCAAAATGTTGGAATAGTAGGAATGACAGGGGTTATGTCACGACATGTGGTTACAATAGGTGCAATTGTACTAGTTGTTTGTGGTTTAATTCCAAAAATAGGTGCAATCATTGCATCAATGCCTTTACCTGTTTTGGGTGGTGGCGTTATAGTAATGTTTGGTATGGTTGCTGCTGCTGGGCTAAATGTACTAAGTGAAGTTAAATTAAATAGAAGAAATATGGCCATTATTGCTGTTTCTTTGGCTGTTGGCCTTGGTCTTAATTTAGTTCCTTCAGCAGTTCAATATCTCCCCGGAGTTGTGAAGGTTTTAGCAACATCAGCTGTGGCTCCTACAGCTTTAGTGGCAGTAATACTCAATTTAGTTCTTCCTGAAGAAGATTAATACAAAATTATTTGGCCAGCCATATTCTTGGCTGGCCATTTAGAAACAACCTTGCTAATACATTTATCCCTATAAAGAAACTTGCTAATAGGTTAGGTCATTCTTGAGCCACCATAACAATGGATAGATATGCTCATTTACCTTCAGATCAAAGTGCAGAATATATTGAAAAAGCTCAACCTAATTTTAGCTTAGAATTAGGTTAAAAGAATACAATGCGAACATTAACCATAACAGTTTGGTGCAAATTCTTAGTTTTTGCCTAAAAAAAGGACTTCCCACCAATTCCGAGAAATCCTTGAAACCCTTGTATAGTCTATGTCTTAGATTGGCAGGAGTGGAGGGACTCGAACCCACAGCCCCCGGTTTTGGAGACCGGTGCTCTACCGATTGAGCTACACTCCTAAATCAAGATCTATACTGGAATATAGCGAAATTTTTCTAAAATCAATAGAAGAAATTTTAAAAATAAAAAATATATATAGAGCACCTTCATCCAAAATTTAATTATAGCTAGGAACTTTATCTAGGAACTTTTATTTTTTAAAACTGCAGTTGCTTCAATTTCAACCAACGCCTCATCTTCGATCAGATCCACGACAACTAGCATAGTCATGGCTGGAAAATGTTTACCCAGAACGCGCCGATATGCTTGACCAATCTCGCGCTGGCGGATCAGATATTCTTTCTTATCCTTTACATACCAGGTCAGGCGAGTGATATCGGTGATTTGTCCACCAGCTTTTTTAACAACAGTGACGATATTCTTTAGCGTTTGTTCTGTCTGACCAATTAAATCGTGTGTTTCAAAAATCTGCTGAGCATTCCAACCAATTTGACCAGCAACAAAAAGTTGGCCATCCTCTGTTAGAATACCGTTGGCATATCCCTTTCCAGGGGCCCAATCTTCGGGAGTAATTACTTGATGTGACATTCAGGCCTCACTTTTCAAATAGGGGGTAAAGGCCATCCGTAAATCATTAGGCCAGATTAAAGGGTTACCATCTTTATCAATATTTACCAAAGTCGCCATAAAGTGAACTCTTTCTTCGCTGACACATTTTGTAAGGATCGACAAGGACAAGCTACTATTACCAATTTTGGTGATGTTCAGATCCAGGCTGAGCTGATCGCCATGGCGACTGGGGCGCAAAAAAGAGGTTTCGATTTTTGAAGTCGGAACCGCACCCTTTTCATGAATTTGTTCAAACGGATGTCCGATATGATCAAAAAATGCCTCGACGCAATCATTCATTATCTCAAAATAGCGTGGATAAAAAACAATACCTGCAGGGTCACAATGTTTGAACAAAACCTTTTGATTTAAACAAAATGTCATTTAAAAAGTCCAGCAGAACATGTTTGTCATCACTCGCTTAATTTTGTTGATTACAGTAAAAACTTTAAAGATGGAAAAACTACTTTCATGCCTCTCTGTCAAAATGATATTTAAAAGAAGGTCATAATTCCCGAAGGTCAGATTGATTTCAGATTGTAAATTCCACCGGGGTAGCTGATTTATCCTTTTATTGTTTGTTCTAGAATTGCATTGTGCGCAAAGAAAAATTTGCTTCATGTTTTTTCTCCAAGCCGAAAACGTTGTACTTTTCCGGTTGCAGTTTTGGGAAGCTCTTCAATAAATCTGACAGAACGAGGATATTTGAATGGTGCAATCGTACTTTTAACGTGATTCTGGAGTAATTCGGCCATCGTCTCATCCGGGCTGAACCCTTGAGAAAGAACTATATGTGCCTCAACAATAGATCCACGCTCTTCGTTCGGAACACCAATCACACCACACTCGGCTACAGCTTCGTGAGACAACAATGCGGCTTCAACCTCGGGTCCAGCAATGTTATATCCCGAAGAAATTATCATATCGTCATTTCGAGCAACAAAATGCAGATAGTCGTCCTTGTCCATGACAAAAGTATCGCCGGTAATATTCCAGCCATTTTGGACATAGATATCCTGATTTGCCCCACCAAGATAACGACAACCTGTAGGGCCTCTAACGGCAAGCCGTCCAGCTTCACCTCGAGGTTGTTCTTTGCCATCATCGTCAATGACCATCACCTGATATCCCGACACAATTTTGCCCGTACACGCTGGCTTATGATCATCAAAACGGTTAGATACAAAAATATGTAGCATTTCAGTGGCACCAATACCGTCCAGCATTGGCTTACCGGTTTTTTTCATCCATTCCTCGTATACTGGTGCAGGCAGGGTTTCACCAGCCGAAACGGCTGCTCTCAAACTTGATAGATCTGCACCGTCATCCATGGCCCTTATCATCAAGCGATATGCAGTGGGTGCCGTGAAACAGATGGTCGCTTTGTATTTCTCAATTATTTCAATCATGTTCGGCGGCGAGGCCGTCTCCAAAAGTGTCGCGGCTGCACCAAAACGTAATGGGAAAATCGCTAATCCACCCAACCCAAAAGTAAAGGCCAAAGGAGGCGATCCAACAAAAACGTCATTAGGTGTAACGTGCAGAACCTCCTTGGCATATCCATCAGCGATGATTAGTAAGTCTCGATGAAAATGCATTGTTGCTTTAGGTTCACCCGTTGTGCCAGAAGTAAAACCCAACAAGGCTACGTCATCCCGAGAAGTTTCAATAGCCTCAAACCTGACAGGTTTTTCTAATGCCAGCCGGTCTAATTCGGCATCATGGTTGGAAGTTCCATCAAAGCCAACTACGTATTTCAAAAATGCTGAAGTTTTTGCGCAAGCCGCGATTTCATCCATCAACCGGGTATCACATAGCGCATGAGTTATTTCAGCTTTATCAATAATCTTACCTAATTCATTTGCACGCAACATTGGCATAGTATTCACCACCACTGCACCTGCCTTCGTGGCTGCAAGCCAGCACGCGACCATTGCAGGGTTGTTGGCTGAGCGTATCAAAACGCGATTGCCAGGCTTCACACCTAAGTCGTTAACTAGCGCATGCGCCAGTCGATTTGTCCAGTCGCTGAGTTCTTTATAAGTCCGTTGACGACCATTTCCGATCAGTGCAGTGTGATCTCCAAAGCCTCGAGTAACCATTTCATCTGTCAACTCCACTGCTGCATTTATCTTCTGAGGATAATCAAACCCATCAAACAAAAATTTTGGCTGAGTGTGTGGTTTTGGCAAATTATCCCGTGCAAATGTGTCTAAATGTCCAGTATAGTTATCCATCATTCTGCTCCTTTGAATAGGTCTAATGTTTGCCGTGCAATAACAAGTCGTTGCACGTCTGATGCTCCCTCATAGATACGTAAAGCACGAATATCACGGTAAAGTTCCTCAACTTTGTTGCCACTGCGCACGCCATCGCCCCCATGCAATTGTACAGCACGATCAATCACTAGTTGTGCTTGGTCAGTTGAAAACAGTTTGGCCATTGCCGCCTCTCTCGTCACGCGAGGTACACCAGTATCCTTAGCCCAAGCCGCACGATAGATTAAAAGTGCACTTGCATCCACATCCAATGCCATATCAGCAATATGTCCCTTCACCATTTGCAGGTCGAAAAGAGGAGCATTTTGGACATGCCTGGTTGTTACACGTGTCAGTGTTTCATCCAAAGCGCGACGTGCAAACCCCAAAGCTGCTGCAGCTACTGTTGACCGGAACACGTCCAACACTGTCATAGCAATCTTAAACCCTTGACCAGGATCACCAATCATAGATGATTTAGGAACACGCATGTCTGTAAAACGCAACTTTGCCAAAGGGTGTGGGGCAATGGTTTGCAGGCGTTCAATAATTTCAAATCCAATAATGTCAGGAGTAACTATAAAAGCACTTAGCCCACGTGCACCAGGAGCTTCTCCTGTGTGCGCGAAGACTGTATAAAGATCCGCAATACCTCCGTTAGAAATCCAAGTTTTTTCACCGTTTAAAACATAGTGATCACCATCTTCGGTGGCAGACATTGAAGAATTTGCCACATCAGACCCTGATTGCGGTTCAGTCAACGCGAACGCCGCCAAGGCTTGCCCCGTACGTGTCAATGGCAACCATTTCTCTTGTTGTTTGGCGGTACCAAAAATCGAAATTGCTCCAGCACCAAGCCCCTGCATCGCAAATGCAAAATCGGCTAGGCTATCATAACGAGCTAGCGTTTCACGACTGAGACACAATGTCCGCACATCAAGCTTTTCCTGCCCCTGAGCTGCAGTTAATTGCAACCATCCGTCCTTGCCGAGAGACTTTACTAATGCAAGACAGGCCGCATCAGTATCACTATGGTCAACATTTGTCACCTTATTGGATGCCCATGATTCCAGGCGTTTAATGTATTCACGATGCCTGTCTTCAAAAAATGGCCAAGAAAGAAAAGTTTGATCTGCCATCAGTCACCCTCGAAAATCGGTTTTTTTCTAGCGACGAAAGCCTCGTAGGCCCTCTTAAAGTCATCGGTTTGCATACAAATCGCCTGTGCCTGAGCTTCTGATTCTATAGCCTGTTCAATCGACATTGACCATTCCTGCGCCAACATTGTTTTGGTCATCATGTGAGCGAAATTTGGTCCAGTGGCAATACTTTCAGCCAGTTCCTGAGATGCTTGTACTAGCTTTTCTGAGGATACAATCTTATTAAAGAAACCCCAGTCCAAACCTTCCTTAGCAGACATAGATCGCCCGGAATAAAGTAATTCCGAAGCACGACCCTGTCCGATGATCCGAGGTAAAATCGCACAAGCTCCCATATCACATCCAGCCAGTCCTACGCGAGTGAATAAAAACGCGGTTTTGGATTCGTGTGAAGCTATACGTAAATCAGAACACATTGCGATGATCGCCCCAGCCCCAACACAAACACCATCAATTGCCGCAATAACTGGTTTCCCACAGTTTACAATAGCCTTAACCAAATCACCTGTCATTCGGGTGAAGGTCAATAACTCTTTCATATTCATCCGTGTCAGTGGCCCGATGATTTCATGAACATCTCCTCCAGAGCTAAAATTTCCGCCATTTGAACCAAAAATTACTACATCAACGTCATCTCGATAGATAAGTGCGCGAAACCATTCTCGCAACTCAGCATAACTCTCAAAAGTTAGCGGGTTTTTTCTATTCGGTCTGTCTAGAGACACGGTCGCAATACGTTTTTTAAAGTTTAGCAAAAAGTGCTTTGGGGTCTCAGTCATCTTCTTTAACCTCTTCTCCAATAGTTAAGGTTTTGGCAAGCAAAGTGCTGATTTTCTTACAAGTTTCAGCGTCTTGCCCTCCTAGGATTTCGCCTACCCAAATCTCATGTGTAGAGGCTTGTTTTAAAAACTCGTCAATGCCCTTTTGGGTTAAGCGAACTCGGTATGCGCGCCGATCTCCAGGCACATTCTCCCTAAGCATCAAACCATCTTTAGATAAACGATCCACAATACCAGTTACGTTACCATTAGATACCAGCAGCATCCTTGACAACTCACTCATCTTAAGTCCTCTTTGATTCCTGTAAAGTGCTGACATCACATCGAACCTAGGCAGCGTTGTGGAGAATTTCAAACGTAAACGTTCACGCAATTCCGCTTCTATAATTCGGTTGGTTTTGAGCAGGCGCAGCCAAAGTCTTAAAGGCTCCTTTGCAGTCGGTTCAAGTAATGAATTTTGATTAGGGTATTGCATCATATTTCACCTCCTGACATTACCATGGAGTGCCCATTAACTGAGCGTGCGCCATTCGAGCACAGCCAGAGAACCGCATCCGCAATTTCATCTGTCTGAATAAAGCGATCTTGAGGGTTACCTTTGAGTAGAATTTTTTGAGCTTCAGAAATGCTTATTTTTGATATTTTTGTTATATTTGCAATAGCTCTATCTAACATTGGAGTCTCAGTATAACTAGGGCAAATCGCATTAACTGTTATACCCTTGGGTGCAAGTTCAATTGCTAATGATCTTACGAGTCCCAGAACACCATGCTTTGCAGCAGCATAAGCGCTGGCATAGGCATACCCTTTTAGACCAGCAGTCGATGCTATCGCAATCATTCTGCCTTCATTAGCATCTAGCATATCTGGCAAGCCAGCTCGGAAAGAATTGGATACACCAATCAAATTAACTTCAAGCATCGATTGCAAATGCGCTTGATGAGCCTTTTTGAAAGGCAAGCTTGTTGCGTTACCCGCATTGGCAACTACTCCCCAAATTGGACCATACTCACTCCGCACCGCGTCAAAAGCCAATTCAACATTTTTTTCATTGGTGACATCACAGAGTTGATAAGGAAGACACTGTTCTTGCAGAGTCGTTTCTTTGCGCCCCATTATCGTAACTTTAGCTCCCTGTTTAGCCAGTGCTTTAGCAGTTTTTGCTCCTACACCAGACCCGCCACCTGTAACGACGATATGTTTACCTTGAATACTCATACAACTTTCACAATTTCTTTTCTCTGTCTGCCAAGCGCCATGCCTGATCACGACCTGCTAAATAAGGGTTAGGCCAATCCTCCGACGCACGATCACCGATTTTAGTTGCTTCATGCAACGTCCAATAAGGATTTGAAAGGTGCGGACGACCAATTGCTACTAAATCTGCACGTCCTGCCATCAAAATAGAGTTAACATGATCGGCTTCATAAATATTTCCTACAGCGATGGTTTTTATTCCTGTCTCGTTGCGAATACGATCTGAAAATGGTGTTTGAAACATGCGACCATAAATAGGCTTTGCCTCATTGGATGTTTGACCAGCAGAGACATCAATTAGATCTGCTCCCGCTTCAGCAAAAGCTTTGGAAATCTTTACCGCCTCCTCAGGAGTTACCCCAGCATCTCCTAACCAATCATTAGCCGAAATCCTAACTGAGATTGGCTTGCCTTCGGGCCACACATCTCGCATCGCATCAAAAATCTCCAAAGGATAGCGTATCCGATTTTCAAATGAACCACCATACTCATCTACTCGTTGATTTGATACTGGAGAAATAAACGAGGAAATCAGATAACCATGTGCTGCATGAAGTTCAATCATATCAAACCCTGCTCGTTTTGCCATTAACACAGAATTGGAAAATTGACTTTTAACCTCTGCCATTTCATCAAGTGTTATTTCGCGAGGAGTTGCGTTATTTTCAGACCAAGGAATGGCCGATGCCGAAACCAAATCCCAGTTGTTATCTTGAAGGGGTGCATCCATAGTCTCCCATCCCAATTGGGTTGAGCCTTTACGACCCGAATGACCAATCTGGCAACAAATTTTAGCGTCTGTATAAGTATGAACAAAGTCCGTAATTCTTGCCCAAGCAGTCTCATGCTCAGGTGCATAAAGACCAGCACATCCTGGAGTAATTCGACCTTTGGCACTTACACAAGTCATCTCAGTAAAGATCAAAGCAGCTCCGCCTTTGGCCCTCTCCCCATAATGGGTTAAATGCCAATCTGTTGGGCATCCACTTACAGCTTTGTATTGTGCCATTGGAGAGACAACAATACGGTTTTTAAGTTTCAGCTCTCTAATATTAAAAGGCGCAAACATAGGTGGCCGCGTGGGTAAAGATGCAGAAACACCTGCATGTTTCATGAACCAACGCTCCGCAGAGTTTAACCAGGCTTTGTCTCGCTCTCGCAAATTCTCATGGCTTATTCTTTGAGAACGGGTTAGCAAAGAATAATTTAGTTGTGTAGGCTCAAGATCTAAATATCTTTCAACTTCCTCAAACCATTCAACTGAATTTCTAGCTGCTGATTGCAACCTTAGCACTTCAAGACGTCGATTAGATTCGTATTTGTCAAAGGCTTTGGACAAATGAGTTTCAGACACAATACAATCCGCCAGTTCGATTGCAGATTCTAAGGCAAGTTTTGTACCTGAGCCAATGGAAAAATGTGCCGTTGCTGCAGAATCGCCTAAAAGTACAATATTCTTGTAATGCCATTTTTCACAAAGCACACGAGGGAAACGTAACCAGGCTGATCCCCGAATATGATTAGCATTAGTCATAAGCGAATGACCATTTAAGTGATCCTTGAAAATTTCCTCGCATATTTTGATACTTTCCTTCTGACTGAGATCAGCAAAACCAAATTTTTCAAAAGTTTCTTGTGAGCATTCTACTATGAAAGTTGCAGTTTTTTCGTCAAATTGATAGGCATGAGACCAGACCCAACCATGTTTCGTATTTTCAAAAATAAAAGTGAAAGCATCGGAAAATTTTTGATGCGTTCCAAGCCAAACAAACTGACATTTGCGCAATTCAAGATCTGGTTTGAAGTGGTTTTTAAATTCATTGCGAGTTATGGAGTTCAATCCATCTGAAGCAACAACCAAATCGTATGTTTTGGAATAATCCTGAGCTGAAAGAACTTCAGAATCAAATAGAAGATTAACACCCAAATCTTTGGCACGATCTTGCAGGATCTGCAAAAGCTTCTTTCGACCAATACCACAAAAGCCATGACCAGAAGATATTAGCCGCTGCCCCCTATAGCATAACGCAATGTCATCCCAATATGCAAAATGATCATGAATTGACTTGGCGCTAATCAGATCATTTACACGCAAATTTTCTAAAGTTTCATCAGAAAGGACTATACCCCAACCAAAAGTATCATTGGCCTTATTACGTTCGATCACATCGATCTCATGGTTAGAATTTCGAAGTTTTAGGGAAATCGCAAAGTAAAGGCCTGCCGGTCCACCCCCTAAACATGCAACACGCATTTTTCTATCCTTCTTTTGAAATCAAGAATTACATAGCAACTCATTTATTTCAAGCATAAAACTTTAAGCTTGAATATAATTTAGAACCGAGATAAGAATCCATCAATCAAGAGGAAAGCTCATGCCTTACCACTACGATGTTTTCTTAGATAAACTCACTCCAGTTACCCAGTTCATAAAGATGTCTACCATGGCATGTGAAGACCCGTTTTTGCTTAAAAATGAACTTAGAATAGAATATTATTTTAGCATTATAGTAGATTGTTTTGCCTATAGCCTTATTGCAATAGCCAAAAGTATTGTGTTGGATAAAAAGCTGATGTTTATAAGCCTTTTAATACTAAAAAACTTAGGAGTTTTATATAAAAAATAAATTACAAGCTCTTATTTTAAACATTGTGAAAACTAATCTGCAGGTTTTCAAGTGAGCGTATCAACCCGAGTAGAGAACAAGATTGGATGGGTAACAATTAATAATCCTCCTGTCAATGCCGCGTCCCAATCAGTGCGTTCTGGGCTTCTTGTTGCTGTATCAAAGATGGAGGACGCAAAGGTTCGAGCGGTTATACTGTCTTGTGCAGGCAAGACATTTGTTGCCGGGGCTGACATTAAGGAATTCGACAGAGAACCCATTGGTCCACATTTACCTGAAGTTCTATCTGCAATTGAAGAGGCCCATGCACCATGGATCGCAGCAATCCATGGAAGTGCGCTTGGAGGTGGATTAGAGCTGGCATTAGCCTGCTCTTATCGGATTGCTGATTCAGAAGCTAAGCTGGGTTTCCCTGAAGTGACACTTGGCCTAATCCCCGGAGCTGGAGGAACTGTTCGTTTGCCAAGACTAATAGCACCAGAGAAAGCACTCGAGATGATCGTTGGCGGCAAACCTATTTCCGCAACCCAAGCGTTAGACATGGGTTTGGTTGATGAAATTACAAAAGAGACACTGGATAAAGTTTCATTTTCTCTGGCCAAGAAGATCTCAACTGATCCAAAGCCAATACCACTGTCACAAAAATCGCCTCAAACATTAGAAAGTCTTGAAACTTGGAAGGAAACTATTAGTAAGATTAAATCAAAATATCGAGGCCAAAATTCAATGGTTGCCGCCGCCGAAGCCTTAAATCGAAGCCTAACTTTAACCAGTGCTGAAGCATTAATTACTGAACGCAAAAGTTTTCTATCGCTGAAAAATGACACTCAGTCTCTAGCACTAAGATATATCTTTTTTGCCGAACGCGGTATCGGTAAACTCAAGAGTTCTGAAGAGAAATTTGCAGCCAAAATTGCTCATATTGGTATCATTGGAGGTGGAACGATGGGATCTGGCATCTCTGCGGCCTGCCTGATAGCTGGTCTTCGTTGCACAATCATTGAACGCAGTCAAGAGACTGCTGCAAATGCTGTCATCCGTGTCGAAGAAATATTATCCGGTGCGAAAGATCGTGGAAAAATGACTCCTAAAGCAAAGACTTTAGCACTGCAACGTTTTGAATCAATAACCGATTATTCTAAATTATCAGAAGTAGACTTGGTGATTGAAGCAGTATTTGAGGATATGGACATCAAGAGGGAAGTGTTTGATCAGCTTGATCAAGTCACACGATCAGATGCGATTTTGGCAAGCAATACATCTTATCTTGACATCGCGTCATTAGCACAGAATACGAAATATCCAGATCGTGTCATTGGTCTGCATTTCTTTTCACCAGCACATATTATGAAACTTCTTGAGGTAATTATTCCAAAAAGTGCTAGTGAAAGGGCAGTCGCAACTGGACTGACACTTGGCAAAAGATTACGCAAAATCTCGGTTCCTGCAGGTGTCTGTGACGGGTTCATTGGCAACCGTATTATGTCAGCTTATCGACGCGAAGCAGACTACATGATAGAAGACGGCGCACTTCCTCATGATGTCGATGCAGCCATGCGCGCGTTCGGATTTAAGATTGGGGTATTCCAGATGCAAGATCTTGCTGGACTGGATATCGCCTGGGCCATGCGACAACGCAAAGCTAAAACAAGATCTATCTCAGAGCGCTACGTAGCAATTCCCGATAGGTTATGTGAAATCGGACGCTTTGGTATTAAAACAGGCAAGGGTTGGTATGACTATACTAGCGACCCCAGGGGGTCGGTTGATCCAGAAGTAATCAGGATAATTGAGATGGAAAGAGATTCCAAAGGGATTAAGCCTATTTCTATGTCTGAAAATGAGATCATATCACGTATCCTGGATATTATGCAATCGGAAGGGCAGATGGTTCTTGACGAAGGGATTGCAGCTTCACCTCAAGCTATAGATGTTGTAATGGTCAACGGATATGGATTTCCACG
>MDSZ01146209.1_pt1 | contig 33716 bp, 34 predicted proteins | sample 811201 | NCBI WGS metagenome assembly MDSZ01 (sample SAMN05326647, study PRJNA326480) | marine metagenome | isolation source: seawater | place: Indian Ocean: North | collected 2010
GCTTAACATTATTGACTAATTCTTAAAATAACTTAGTAACTATGTATATATGGATAATGTCAAAATTTTGGATTGTACACTAAGAGATGGTGGATATTATAATAATTGGGATTTTTCAACTACTTTAAGCAAAAATTATTTAGACGTTGTATCCAAAAGCTCAGTTGATGTCATTGAGATTGGTTTTAGAAAGCCAATTAGTAATATTGGACCTGGTTCACGGGGTTTAAAGAAAATAGGAAAATTTTTAACATCTGAAGAAAAGTATCTGAAAAAAATTAAGATACCAAAAAATAAGAAAATATCAGTCATGATTGATTTAACTGATTATATTGGAGATGAAGGTTTCAAAAAACTTAAAAAAAATTTTAGTGATTCAAAAAACAGTGTTGTGGATATTGTTAGAATTGCATGTAATTTTAATGATAAAAATAAGTTAATTAAAATTGTAAAATACTTGAAAAGTAAAAATTACATTATTTGTATAAATTTAATGAAATTTACAATATTAAATAATAAACAAATACTGTCTTTTGTTGACATTGCTCTAAAGTCTGGGGCGTCATATTTTTATTTAGCCGACAGTTTTGGTAATTGCTTACCTAAGCAAATCAAAAAAATTTCTAGATCATTAAAAAAAAAGAAAGTTGACATAAGCTGCCTTGGATTTCATTCTCACGATAATACAGGGAATGCATTAAATAATACAATCGCAGCTATTAATGAAGGTTTTGGAATTATAGATACATCAATAATGGGGATGGGAAGAGGAGCTGGTAACTTAAAATTGGAAGATTTTTTAAAATTCAAAAACAATATTACTGAAAAAAAGAGAATAGATAAATTCGCAAGAATTTTTATGCATCCATTATATTCAAAATATAAATGGGGAAAAAATAAGTATTACAAATATTCAGCTACACATAATATTCATCCTACTTTTATTCAGAGATTTCTAGACGAAGAAAAATTTAAAAAGAATCATATTTTAAAAGTATTAGAATTTTTAAAAAAAAATAAAGCAACTCAATATGATATGAATATTTTTGATAATTTATTTTTAGATACTTTAAAAATAAAAGAAATGAAGAGTATCAATAATGATAAAATAGCGATTCTTTGTGATAATAATTCTATTAAAAATTTAAATATTGAGAAAATTAAACAAAAAGGTTATTCAATATCATCTTTAAATTACATTGAATTTATTAATCAAACAAAATTAGATATTATTTTTATGTGTAATGCTTATAGAGTATTTACAGAGATAGAAAAAGCAATAAGTTTAAAAAATATAAATTTAATCATTCCGAATTACAAGATATTAAAAAACTTATTTAAAACTAAAAGAAAAAAAATTATTAACTATAATATCTCAAAAGATAGAAATATTAAGATGAACAAAGAGTTTTGCTCATTTAATAAAAATCTTGTTCTTATTTATGCTTTAAGCTTTTGCATTGTAAATAAATTTAATGAAATTGTAATTTATGGTCTTTCTAAGAATGTTTCAAATTACGAAATTCTTAAAAAAATTAGATTATTTCTAAAATCTACAAAATCCAGATCTAAAATTTTTGTAAAATAGTCATTTAAGAATAAATATAGATATACTTTTTCGAAAAAGAGTTTCTTTAATATTTTGATTATTTATTGGACCAACTCCATGTAGAGAATTAAATGTTTTAACATGTAGCGACATTTGGTTTTTTTTAAATGGAAGCTCTCTAATCAATTCAGCATGTTCAAAAGGAACAGTTTTATTGTAAAAATTAAATTTATATTTATCGATTTTGGCCTTGTAAATTTTAGTGCCTAAATTTTCAAAATTTAAAATATTATCATCATCAATTATTGGAATTACAAAACCAACTAATTTGTTCCCCCCATCTGTATGAGGTAAAATATGTCCATTTTCAATTGGTATAGATGAAAATTCAAAATCTATTTTCCTTTTTTTTTTGAATAATGTTTTTACAAAAGTATAAAAACTTGTTTTAGAGTGTGTGTTTAGTCTAAGTTCTACCTCATTATTTTTAAGAAATTCATCCAAAGATACAATAAATTTATCAGAGTTAATATATTTATAAAATTCTTTTGTTGACGATGTGGTTTTTATAAAAGAGTCAAAAACGCCCTCTGTCTTAATTGAGTTTGAAAACCTGTATTTTTTAAATTTATTATCTAATATTTTACCTTTAATCTCTTCAAAAAAGCTATGCTTTGGATATTCTAAACAAATTTGCTCATAAATATTTTTTTCCAAAAAATCGTCTAACACACAATGTGGAAATGGGTCATAAAAGAATCTTGAATTTTCAAAATTGATCATTTTTTTTTTTGATTAAACTTCTTTTATATCAATTAATTATTTAGTAAATATTAATTTGGTACAAAATTAGCAATGAAAAGAAAATTCATAATAATAATACCTGCAAGATATAAGTCTAGTAGATTACCTGGCAAACCACTCATCAAAATTTTAGGTGTGCCAATGCTAGTAAGGACATACAACCAATGTCTAAAAGTTGCTTTGAGAGAACAAGTTTTTGTTGCTACGGATGATAAAAGAATTTTAACACTTTGTAAAAATAATAATATGAATTGCATAAATACCTCCAAAAAGTGTTTAACTGGCACAGATCGGGTTGCTGAGGTATCAAAAAAAATAAAGTCAGATATTTACATTAATGTTCAGGGAGATGAACCACTATGTGATATAAATGATATAAAAAAATTAATAAAAACTTCTAAAAAATATCCTAATAGAATTATTAATGGATATACGAAAATTAAAGATAAAAAATTATTTCTGTCAAGAAATATTCCAAAAGTTGTTTTTAGAAAAGATGGAAGATTACTTTATCAATCTAGATCTCCAATACCAATAGACAAAAAAGGAAATTTCTCACATGCTTGGAGACAAGTTTGTATATACGCTTTCCCTTACAAAGCTTTAAAAATATTTTCAAAAATTAAAAGAAAAACAAAACTTGAAAATATTGAAGATATAGAACTTATTAGGTTTCTAGAGCTAGGTTTCGAAGTTTATATGATAAAAATGTCTAACAATTCAATTTCAGTGGATACTAAAGATGATATATCTAAAGTGATTAGAAAACTAAAAAAAAAGTAAGTTTTTTTATTTTAGACTGTCAGTATTTTTTTGATTAATTAATTTTAAAATCTTTTTGAACAAGTCATTGTGCCCTAGATGATTCAAGTGATAACCATCTTTTCTAAAAAATGTATTACTGAAATCATTATCTATAAAATTTTTATTAAAAAGTTTTTTTAATTTTTCATTAAAAATTGATACTGATTTAAAAGTATCTGGTCTTTCTTTATTAATATTTTTGTTTGAATGAACACCAATCCAAATAATCTTTGTTTTTTTAAAATTTTTTTTAAGTTTTTTAGCATCTGAAATAAATTTTACAGAACTTACTTTATTTATATTTTTATATTTTAGATAATTAGGATTGTAAATTACATCGGTCTTAAATTTTTTTTGATTATAATTAAATATTTTAAGCATCTTGAAAATTCTCTGATTAGTCTTCTCTGAAAACAATTGAGTTTTTACATCGTTGACACCGGAATGAACAATTATGAAATCGGGTTTCCATTGCTTATAATAACTAATCGAGTAATTTATAAGCATCGATGTTGTAATACCTCCCCAAATAACTTCACTAAATAAAAAATTTTTTAGTTTTTTTTTCAACATAAAAATATATGTACTTTCTAAAGGTAATCTATCTTTTTTTGATTTAGCAAATCTTGGAAGACAATTTGAGTCTCCTATAATTAAGATCTTATATAATTTTTTCATAAGCGATAATTCTTATGTAAATTAATTATAGTAAAGCATTTTAAATTTAAATATTAAAATTTCTTTTAATTACTCTATATTTAAATTAATAAATTGCTTAAATTCTTATTTAAAACAAATTTTAAAAATAGGATCTATGATTAGCCCGCGAAATGATTAAGTCGAATTTAAATTATATTAATACATCGATAGATAAAAAACATAAAAATCAAATTATTTTTTATTCTTTTTTTTCCTTAATAATTGCCTTACTGGAAACAATTGGAGTAGGAATTATTCCAGGAGTTTTAGCAATATTGTTAGATAAGAATATTGTATTAGAGAAAATAAAATTTAATGAAGATTTATATAATCTGTTATTTAATTTTTTTGAGTCAGATCAAATATTTACTTATTTGGCGATAATAATTTTTTTATTTTTTTTATTTAAAATTTTGATTAATTTAATTTACATAATATTTGAATCAAATCTTTTCAATAATATTAAAATTAACCTTAGCTCTAAAATATTTAAAATATATATTAAGAAAAACTATATATTTCACTCGATTAACAATCCAATAATTCTTGGACGAAATATTTCATCTGAAGTTAATACCTCTGTTGCATATATAAAAAGTTTCTTACTTCTATTTAAAGAAATTACTCAAGTTGTATTGATTGGATTTTTACTATTATTCGCAAGTTTTAAAGTTTCCGTAACTATATTTTTGATACTAATATTTTTTGGAATACTATATTTTAAACTTATTTCGAAACCACTTAAACAAAAAGTAAAGGTTGCTTATTTCGAGAGAGGAGAAAAAAGTAAAATCATTAATCAAATATTTAATTCCATAATTGAGATTAAACTCTATCAAAAAGCAAATTTTTTTATAAAAAAGTTTACAGAATCAATAAGTAGAGAATTTAAATCAATAGTATTTTATGAAATTTTCTCAAAAGTGCCCAGGCAAATAATTGAGCTTTTAATAATCGGATTAATTTGTTTTGTAATTTATTTTTCTAATAATATAGGTATAAACATACAAGCTGTTATTTCAGTAATATTACTATATTTTTTCGCAGCTTTAAGAATTTATCCGTCAATAAATAACATTATAATGCACAAGCTTGCATTGGTACAGAGTGAAATCTCAATTAAAGAAATTTCCAATGACATTAGAAATGCAGACCAATTCTCAGAACCTATAGATCAAATTGATATAAATTTTAAATTTGAGAATTTAATAGAAATTAAGAACGTAAGTTTTAAGTATCCAAATAGAGAAATTACTTTAAACAAAATTAATTTAGAAATTAAAAAAAATGAAATAATCGGGTTATTGGGTAAAACAGGTTCTGGTAAAAGTACTTTAGTAAAAATAATTATGGGCTTGATCGAGCCAACAAATGGTGAAATTTTAGTAGATAAAAAGCATCTAAAAGACATAAAGCATAAATGGCAAAAAAATTTTTCATATATTCCCCAAAATTTTTATATTTTGGATGATACAATATTGGAGAATATATTATTTGGTGAATACGAAAATAAAATAAATGATAATCTTTTATCTGAGGCTCTAAAATTTTCGTCATTAGATAAATTTACAAATGATCTTCCAAAAAAACTTTATACAATTGTAGGTCCTAATGGAAAGAAACTTTCTGGGGGACAATCTCAAAGATTAGTAATTGCCAGAGCTATGTATCAGAATACTAATATATTAGTTTTGGATGAAGCCACTAATTCATTAGATGAAAAAACAGAGGAAGAGATTCTAAATAACATTTATAAATTAAAGGGCAATAAAACAATAATCATAATTACTCATAATCCTAAAATCTTACATAAATGTGATAAAATTTTTGAAATTCAAGAAGGTGTTTTAAAGCTTCAAACTTAATCAACCAAACTACAGAAAATATGTCCAATTAAGTGATGTATTTCTTGTATATTAGCAGTTGATGAGGAAGGAACTACGTAACTATAACTTGAAATTTTCTTACATTGACCCCCGGTTTTTCCAAGCAAAGCTATCGACTTTATCCTCATTTTTTTTGATTTCTTTAATAGATTAACAATATTTTTGCTTTGACCTGATGTAGAAAATACAATCAATAAATCTCCTTTTTGCCCAAGACCCTCTAGTTGTCTTTCAAATATTTTTTCATATCCAAAATCATTTGCGATACAAGTGAGTACTGAGGTATCAGTTGTTAAAGAAATAGCTTTATAAGGTTTTCTATTTTTCTTATATCTTCCAACTAATTCACCTGCAAGATGTTCGCAGTCTGCTGCACTACCCCCATTGCCAGCAAAAAAGATTGTCTTTTTATTATTAAGCGTCTCTTTTATATCTTTTGCAATTTTCTCAACACAAATCGAAATATTATGCAGATTGTTCTGAATTAAATTTGAATGATCGAGAATGTGATTTCTAATTTTGTTTCTCATTAATAATTTTATATTAGTTCTGAATCGAATTGTAAAATTTTATATTTTATTCCTGAATTAATTGCAGTATTCTTATCAATAACATTATCTCCGATCAATATTGATTTTTTAATATCTATCTCAAAATCTTTTTTTGACTTATCAATCATTCCAGTATTTGGTTTTCTCATTTTTTTTCCCTTTCTATATTTCAGAAATTTTGAGTTCTTAAAATAAGGTGCAAAGTAAATACTATCAATATTTCCTCCCTTAGATCTAATCTTTTGACACATCCATACATGTAATTTAAAAAGATCTTTTTCAGTGTAATATCCTCTTCCAATACCCGACTGATTGGTAATAATTATTACATAATAATTTTTATCATTATATTTTTTTATGAATTCAAAGATATTTTTTCTCCATATAAAATTTTTTTGTTTAAAGACATAACCTGTGTCTTTATTAATAACACCATCTCTATCTAAAAATAAACAAGGTTTGAGGAAAATCTTATCTAAAAATTTAGGTAATTTTTTTAAGCTTGAATAGGTACCCATATCTAGAAATTCATTTTTATACTCTTTTCCGAAAATTTTTTTTTCTTTTATTAATTTTTTGAATACTTTTTTCTCTAAAGATCCAAATTTTTTTAGGTAGGGTATAATTTTTTTTGATAAAATATATATTCCAGAATTAATTAAATTATATTTTTTATTTATATCCTCAATAATATTGCCTTCTTTTTTTAAACCAAAAGTATCATACCTTTTCTTTGAAATAGATCTCTTTAAAGCTATTTGTGCCAATTTTTTTTTTTTTAAAAAATTCAAAAATTAAGTCTGAAATGTTAATATCAAAAAAAGTGTCACCATTGCATAGTAAAAAATTTTTTTCTAAATCATTTTTTGCATTATACAAAGCACCTGAAGATCCCATAAGATATTTTTCTTTAATACATTTTATTTTTACTCCATAGTAAATTTTATTGTGAAATTTTTTTCTAAATAAATTATGTTTGTAGTGACATAACAATAAAATTTCATTTATTCCAAATCTTGATAAATTTTTAACTATATATTCAATTATGGTTAAATTTCTGACTTTAATTAGTGGTTTTGGAGTATCTAAAGTAATCTTTCCTAATCTTTTTCCATATCCTCCACAAAGAATTACTGCTTGGAAAATTTTCATAATTCAGTAATTATTTTTATTTTTTTCAAAATTAAAAAATGTAAAAATATTTTTTAATTCAACTATTCCCTCATCAATGGAAACACTAGGTTTAAATCCTAATCTTTCAATTTTTTTATTACTTACAAAGTAATCTCTTCTATCTGGATCTTTTCTATTTTTTAATAGATGAATTTTTGTTCCTCTAACATATTTTCTTATCAATTGTGCGAGTTGTATTTTAGTAAGGTTTGCATTTGATAAACCTACATTATAAATATTACCTCTCATTTTAGAAAAATTTTTAATCGCGAAAATAAATGCATTAGCTACATCCATCACATGAATATAATTTCTCCTAAAATGTGGCTCAAATAACTGAATTTTTTTAGTTCTAACAGCTTTATTTACTAAAAAATTAACTAGTAAGTCTGTACGCATTCTATAAGAATAACCAAATACTGTGGCTAATCTAAATACAACTGAATTTTTATGTTTAATAATTATTTTCTCAGCATTCACTTTTGTTTTGCCATAAAGAGATATTGGATTCAAAGGGGATTTCTCATCACAATATTTTTTTTTCTTTCCTATTCCATATCCAGAATTTGTATTTGGATAAATAATTTTTTGTTTAGGTTTAATTTTTGATAAAATAAACTTTATATTTTCGAAGTTTATTTGCTTTGTTTTTTTTGGAAACTTATCACACAATGGTGCTCCGACAAGAGCTGCCAATGGGATTATAATGTCTTTGTTTTTGATCTCTTTTGAAATCAATTTTTTATTCATCACATCACCTTTAATAAATTTAAAATTTTTATTTACAAAAAGATGAGATAAAGAAGTTTTACTGAAGTCCATTATATCTATAACTGTTATATGATATCCAATTTCAAGTAATTTTGTTGTAAGTACAGATCCTAAATATCCAGCTCCACCTGTAATTAAGATTTTTTTCATAATGAATTAATTTTTTACAATTTTAATTATTATCTCTATTTTCTTTAAATATTATCTTACTTCCTGAATAGTCCATTTTGTAAGAAAAAGATTTAAAATTTTTTAATTTTTTTATTAAGTTTAATTTATTTCTACTATTCTTTGTTAAAAAGAGCATAAATCCTCCACCACCAGCACCCAATATTTTTCCCGATAATGCCCCATTTTTTAATCCATATTCATAAAGATCTTCAATTTTTTTATTTGAAACATGGCTGGATAAAAGTTTTTTATAATTCCAACTTTCTCTCATTAATGAATTAATGTCATGAATATATGTGTTAGAATTAGAATTTAATATTTTTTTTGCCTCATTACATAATTCAACTAAACCCATCAAATTTTTTTCATTTTTTTTTATATTTTTTATTTTATCTTTTTCGATATATTGAGATTTTCTTTGAAGACCGGTATATACAATTAAAGAATTATTAATTAAATTAATCCTTTTTTTATTAGAAAGCTTGATTGGTTTTATGATAATTTTTTGTTTGGAATAATCAATACTATTAAATCCTCCATATGCACAAGCATACTGATCTTGATAACCTATAGTTTCTTTTAAAACTTTTTTTTCTAAATAAATTGCTTTTTTGGCAAGTTTTTTTTTTGACATTTTTATATTATTATAATTATGAATTAAATTTATAAGTGAAACACTAAATGCTGAACTTGATCCTAGACCAGACAAGCCAGGAATGTCTGAGCTATGAACAATTTCAAAGCTATCTTTCGTCTTATCAAATGTATTTATGGCACCCTTTATACTAGGATGCCTAATTTGAGAAATCGATTGTGCCATCTCACTTTTAAAATATCTAAGTCTGTATTTAAAGGTATATAAAGGAGGGAGTTTTCTAAGAGTTACATAACAATATTTATCAATAGTAAAAGATATTGTTGCACCATTGTGTAAGTTAAACCACTCTGGAAAATCAGTGCCCCCACCAAACAAAGAAATTCTAAATGGGGTTCTACAAACAAGCATAATGACTATTTATATTGAATTAATTTTATAATTTATTATAAGCTTAATTTAAATTGAAAAAAAAAAAAAATTGTCATACTAGGTGTTAGTGGTTTTATAGGAAGAAATCTAGCATTATATTTCCGTAAAAAAAATTATAATATAATAGGAACATATTTTAAGAACAAAATTCCAATAAGTGGTATCAAATTAATTAGATCTGACTTAACTAAAAAAAATCAGGTTGATAAGGTAATTAAAGGCGCTGACATTGTAATTCAAGCAGCAGCTGTTCTTTGCAAGGGTGCAAAGGATACTATAAACAAACCATATATGAGCGTAAATGATAATGCGATCATAAATTCAATGGTCACCAGAGCTTGTTATAAACAAAACGTGAAACATGTTATAGTTTTTAGTTGTACAGTTATGTATAGCTCTTCAAATAAAAAGCAAAAAGAGAGAGATTTCAATGCTAACAAAGACATGTATCACAGATATTTTGGTGCCGGATGGACAAAAGTATTTATTGAAAAAATGTGTGAATTTTTTTCAAGACTAAATAAAAATAAATACACTATAATAAGACATTCGAACATATATGGACCCTACGATAGATTTGATTTAGAAAAATCGCATGTTTTTGGTGCTACAATAAATAAAGTAGTAAACAGTAAAGACAATCTAGTTACTATCTGGGGTAAAGGTGAAGAGTCAAGGGATCTTTTGTATATAAGTGATCTTGTCAGATTCGTTGATCTTTCAATAAAAAATCAAAAAAAGAATTTTGAAATTTACAATGTTGGCCTTGGAAAATCAATTTCAATAAATAATTTAACAAAAAAAATAGTAAAATTTTATGATAAAAATATAAAAATTCAAAACGACCTTACAAAACATAGTCTTTCAACGAAAGTTGTTTTGGACTGTGGTAAAGCAAAAAGAGAAATTAAATGGTCTCCGAAAGTTTCTTTGGACAATGGTATTATAAAAACTTTAAAATGGTATCTTAAAAATAAAAGTTCTATTTAATTTTGATCAAAAGCGTTAAATTTAAACTTGGCTGAGTCCACATCATTTAAATACCACTCTATTGTTTCATCTATTCCCTCTTTAAGACTTATCTCAGGAAATATGTTATATTTTTTTGCGAGTTGAGTATTTAATACTCTTATTTTATCACCCATTGGCTTATCTGTTTCGAATTCGACTTTAAGTTTTTTTTTTATATGTTTGGAATTTGCAATTATATTTACTAATTCTTTAATTGATACCCCCTTACCTGAGCCTAAATTTATTGGAACTGTAATCTCTTTACGAACCACATCTATAATCATTCTGGCCATATCCTTAGAATACACAAAATCTCTTATTGGACTTCCATCTCCCCAAACTTTTACAACTTTTTCATTTGAAAAAAATTTTTTTATTAATGATGCTACAACCATAGAATTCTTTTCATCAAAATTAGAATAGGGTCCAAAAATATTTGCAGGTCTTACAACGTAAATTTTTTTCCAATCATACTGTTTTTGATAAGCTTCGACTTGAAGTTCTCCTATTCTTTTTGCCCATCCTGCAAATTTATCATTTTCGGAGGGATTATAATCCCAAACTTTATTCTCAATCATTTCGCCTTTATTCGAATATACACCGTAAGTACTCGTGTATAAAAATTCATCTACATTAGCCAATCTAGCTCCTTCTAACATATTTAAAGCTGTTAGTAAGTTTCCCATCATAAAGGTAGCAGGTTGATTGGTGTTAGTAACTGGCGAGCCCGTAGCTCCTAATAATGAAAAAACAATATTCATCCCATCACATACTTTTTTACAGTTTTCTTTTATGGTCATGTCCATTTTGAAATAATTCTTGATTCCCTTTGGTGCCAATTGCTCTTTATCTAAAGAGCAAACTGAAACTTCCGCTCCAAGAGCTATTAATTGTTTAGTGAGCTGTTGTCCAATAAGTCCAGTCCCCCCTGCAACTAAAATTTTTTTTTTAAAAAATTTATCTTTCAAACTTACTCCATGGTGTTTGGAGTGCTTTTTTTATCACTATCAGGCAAAATCGGATTTTCCCAACCTTTAACAGGTTTTACTATCATATTAGTTTTAAATTCCTCTCTTGATATGTATGGATACATATCTTCAATTGGTGTATTCCAACCAAATATTCTTGGCTCATAAGTGTGAAATTCATGACAATTTACATCTAATACTATAGGTCCTCCATTGTAACTTAAAAACTCGTCCAAAACTTCATCTGTTTTTGAATTCTGAGACAACTCTAAAACCTTTACTTTGTAAGCTTTGCAAATCTCAACAAAGTTTGGTGGGTTGTATCCAATAGGTCCACAAGCTTCCATTCTTCCGCTAAAGTTCGTTTTCTGGTATGCTTTGGTAATTCCATATATGTGATTATTTAAAATTATGGTTTTTAGATTTATATTATAATTAACTAATGTAGCTAATTCTTGAATATTCATGTTCATACCGCCATCACCTATTACACACACTGTATTAACATCAGAATTTGCCACACATGCTCCTAAACCTCCAGAAAATGAAAAACCCATGGGTGAATTTCCATTATTAGTGAAGTATCGTTGACCTAATTTAGTTTCAAATGAATGATTTGAAATTACAATGTTCCCACCACAATCTGCAACGAAAGTATCTTTTTTTCCCATTTTCTTTGATAAAGATCTTATAAAAGCATATGGGTGTACATAATTATGATCTTTAAAAAACTCTTTTTTAACAGGATCATATTTTATTTTCCAATCAATACATTTTTTCAACCATTTTTTTTTTAAATCTTTTTTGTTTGTATTTTCTCTTTTTTTTAACTCTCCACTAAGTATTCGAATAAATTGTTTTGCATCACAATAGATATTTTCATCAAACTTAACTTGTTGCCACTTAGTTTTTAAATTTGTAGCATCAATATCAACCATATATTTTTTTGCTTCTCTTGCGAAAGATTTAGGATTACCTCCAGTTATTCTTCCTGATAGTCGACAACCAATTGTCATTAATAAGTCAGAATTTTGAATACCAAAATTTCTTCCAGCTCCTCCATAGGTACCTACTCTACCGCAATAATTTGAATAATCACTTGTGACTATATCAAGAGCATTCCAAGTGGGGAAAACTGGAACTCCCATCTGCTGTCCTAGTTTTTGCAAGTCTTCCACTGCATTAGCAGTTTTAACGCCACCACCTACAAGTAAGACTGGTCTTTCAGAATTATCAAAATCTTTAATAAATTTTTCAATCTGTTTTTTAAATTTTTTGTTGTTAAATTTTTCTTTTTTAGGTTTAAATCCTTTGAGTTTTTTTGTATCTATCATCTTTTTCTGTATGTCCATAGGAACATCTAAAAGAATTGGTCCGGGTCTTCCTTGTGATGCAAGATAATAGCAATATTCCAATTCATATTTGATATCCTTTTCACTTTTGATCATGATGGCTCTTTTTGTAACTGGTTTAGCAATGCCCACGATGTCGGTTTCTTGGAAACCAATTTGCCTTACTTTATCACTTGGTCTTAGGAACTGTCTTTTTACTTGACCTGTTATGAATATTGCTGGGACAGAGTCATAAAAACAATTTGAGATTGGAGTTAAAAAATTTTGTCCTCCTGGACCACTTGTTGCAATAGCAACACCCGGTAAATTTTTTACTTTAGAATAACCCTCAACTGCAAAACCTGCAGCTTGTTCATGCATAATTGAAATATATTTTGTGTTTTTTATTCTTGTAAAAGCATCAATTAAATCACCATTTGCAGCACCATAAACTACAAACATCTTGTCTATTCCTTTATCTGCAAAAAACTTAATTATATAATCAGCTACTTTTAGTTTCATAAGAAATTGTAATTTATAATTTGGACATTTATACATCAAAGTTCTAACTTTAAAACCTAAATTTAGGATACAATGATTAATTTTATTGACATAATTTGTTAATATTTTAGTTTAAGTTGTAGTCAATTTTATTCTTAATGTATATTTTCAATTTTATTCTTAATGTATATTTAAAGAAATCAAATAAAATGAGAAAAAAATGAAAAAACTTTTAAGTTTTTTAATTCACTCAAAAAATGACGAATATCATAAAGATTTACATTATAGAATGCAAAAAGCCTTGGATACTAATCTATACTTTATTAATAAATTAAGATTAACACACGCGAAATTATTTGAGTTTATCTATGTTGACTGGGGTAGTGAAAAAAAATTATCAGAAATTTTATACGTACACAAAAATTTTAAAAATTCAGTAAAATTTATAAATGTTAATAAAAAAATAACTAAAAAATACTCAAAAAATTTTGCTAATTTGTTTAACCCAAATGTTTCTTATAATGTAGGAATTTTAAAATCAAAAGCAAAATTCATTTTAGCAACAGGATGTGATCAGTTTTTTAATAAACCTAACTTAGAAAATCTAATTAATTTCTTTTCTAAGGAAAAAATTAACGATAAAAAAATTTATTTTTTACCCAGAAAAATAATAAGTAAAAATACTTATATAAAAAATTTTGATAATAATTATTACGAAAAATTTTTAGTTGAATTAAATTCTTCGAATTTCAAATATAAAACTCATACTTTTTATGAGGGTGGTGGATTTTCTACTATATTTTCCAGAAAAAATTTTTTAGAATTAAAAGGATATAATGAAAAATTAAAGCCAGGCGAGGGCTTAGATGTAGATATTTCATTAAGATCAAGTCTTTTAAATTCAAAAAGAATTAACTTGGAAAATTTTGGGATATATATGTACAAATTCCCACCTTTACCAGGATCAAATAGAGATAAGCTTTTATATAAAAAATCTTACAGACAAAAATTCATAACAAAATCAAATGATTTAGTGGCTAATAAGAATGATTGGGGGCTAAAAAGTTTCAAATTAAATTCAATTAAACCAAAAAAAATATCATCAAATTACTCAAACTATAATAATTTTAAGGGGCAATTATCAATAAAAGAGGAATTAAAAGCAAAAGATATTTTAAAAAATATCTTAAACTTAAGTGATATCAATTTTAAACTATTTTTTGATTTAAAAAATATTTTTTTAATTTTGTTATTATCTAATAAAGAAAAAATTAATAATTTAGTTGAATTTGGCTTTAGCAAAAAATATAGATTAGGTTTAATTGGCAATATTCATGATAATTTAAAAATTACTGCGTTTGACTATGATCCAAAAAACTTTACAGATAAAAACCATTTTAATTTAAATGATGATATTATCATGTTTAGTCAAAAAAATTATGGTGTGTTTTGCCCATTAACATCAACAAATTTAATATATTTCTATAATTCACTAAAAGATATTTTTAAAGAGACAAAATCTAACTTGTTAATTATCAATTATCAAAATAATAACTATTGTAATCGCTTAATTGGTGACTTATTCAAAAAAAAATGGGCTTTAAATAATTTTAAATATATAATTATTTTGAATGGAACGAATAATCATAAATTAAAAATAAAAAAATATGAGTATGATTTGGAATTAACTGACTTAAACAAAAAAAATTTTTTAATTAAAAACTTAAAGCTTTGCAAAAATAAATCAATTACTTCTCATAAAAATAAATATAGAGACTCTTACTTTCTCACAATATTTATAATAAGTTATGTTCAAAAGAAATTGAGTCTATTTTTTGGAAAATTAAGATCTATAATTTATTCATTTATTTAAAATATCATTTAAAATTATACTTTTTCAAAACTTCAAACGACCTTTTTTTTCTAAAATTGTAAAATTTGGTAGGTTTAGTTTCTGTTATAGGGAATGTAAATTTGCCAAATGACTCGAAATATAAATTCCCAAAAATTGTTTTTTTGTCTAATTTTTCAGATGCCTCTTTTAATGATACCATATCTTTTCTAAATAAATTATGAATTCCTAAATAATTTTTTTTTTTCAGCTATTTTAATAAATTCTGCAACTTCCTCAAAGTCAGTTAATGAAAATTTACTAGTTTCTGTATATTTTATTTTTGGGTTTTTGTGATAAATAAAATTTTTTAAATCCGATTTTCTCATAAACTTTTTTGGACCAACGATATTACTTAATCTTAATACCAAAGTTTTATTTTTTTTTAAGCTAAGTTTTTCACATTCGTATTTTGAGAGAGCATACATTTTCAATTGTCTCTTATTTTTAAAGTGTTTAAATTTATTTTGATATTTTAAGAAATTTATTCCTATACTTGATATAAAAATAATTTTTTTACATTTAAGAGATATCAGTTTTTTTACATGACTATAAGATTCGTCATATCCTGAATTAAGACTACCCGTATAAAATCCACAAATTATAATCAAATCCCATTCCTTTTTAAGATAAGTTAAATCTTTTTTTTTTCTAAGATATTTTGTGGCAGAGAATTTATTTTTTAAATACTTACCTAAACCAGAAGAAGCACCAGAAACTAAGATATTTTTCATTACTTTTCAAAACGTAAAGTATTTAATAAATTTAGTAAAGATTTGTGAGCTCCGATTTTTGGTTTCCAATTTGTATCTTTCATAAATTTTTTACTGGAAGCTATTTGTAAAGTCACGTCCTTTGGTCGGACTAGATTTTTACTAAGTTTGGATTTTATTTTCTTTTTTGAATTTTTCATTAAAAATTTGAGCACTTGTTTTACTGACATTACGTCTTTTCCAGAAATATTATAAATTTCACCTATTTTACCCTTTTTAGCTGCTAACCAATATGCTTCTAATGCATCATTGGTATCTATTAAAGTTCTGATGCTATTGAGATTTCCATGTGTTAGTATCTTCTTTTTTCCTTTTTCAATATCTACTATTTGTTTTGCAAAACTTGATTGAAATAAGTTAAATCTTCTAGCATTAGTATATGAAAACATTCTAGTTATAATAATATTTAATTTATAAGCCTTATAATAAACTTGAGCAGTTAAATCCTGAAAACATTTTGACAAAGCGTAGGGACTAACAGGTTGCATTAGTAAATTTTCTTTAATCGGTATTTGGTTTCTTTTTACATCTCCATAAACTTCTGAGGTACTACAAATAATTATTAGCGGGTTTATTTTTAGTTTTTTAATAGCTTCTAAAAGATTAATTGTAATTTTGTAATTATTCTCAATTACTTGAGTTGGTTTTAAAAAAGATTTTCGAACATCTGCATAAGAAGCAAGGTGATATATCAAGTCTGGTTTATTTAATTTTAGAAATTTTTCCAACTTAGAAAAATTAGTTAGATCTAATTTCTGAATTTTTGCAATTTTTTGAAGTTCTTTTTTTAGTTTAAATGAATTTCTTCTTGTCGTTCCTAGAATTTTTAAATTTTTATTTTTTCTTTTAAGGTATTGTGCTAAATAGCTTCCACCAGAACCTGAGATTCCAGTAATGAAGCATTTTTTAAAATTTCTGCTTTTTTTTAACATTTATAAATTTATATAATTTTTCTAAATATTGGATATTCACAATATTGCAAATATTTATATCAAGCTGATATAAAATCACTGAGTTTTATATCAAATTGATTGAATCTCATTTTTATATATTCCAAATCATTATCATTTAAAATTTCTTTCCATCTTCCTACTCTACCATCACTCAACTGTCTCTGATTTTTATCCTTAGAATTCTTGCTTAACGAATGACCATACAAATTTTCCAATTTAATTATTGTCTCCTTGCTAGATAAAAATAATGCATCTTTAAATTCTTCTTCAAATTTATCAATATAATCATGACCCAAAAAACTAAAAATTTTTTTAAAATTTGCTTTTGGATCTTTAACTAAATTTTCATAAGTTAAAATAAGAACATTGTTTGGAAAAATTTCACTCATTAATTTAAAAGATAAATAGTGTTTTATATACATGTCAATACCTGCAGCTCTTAAAAAATGATGAACATCCTTAAACCTGATTTTTTTTTAAGTTCTGGATCGTAATAATAATTTATTTTTTGATTCACATTGTTTTTTATAGCATTAAAATATGAAATGTTTTGATCTAAAGGGTTCCTATAATAATAAATAATTTTGGCATTTTTATTTATCAATGGATTGCTAAGTTTTTCGACATTTTTTTTTTTCATGAATTCAGTAAAATCTGGAGGTAAGTGATCAGAGTAAAATTGAATCTTATTCCAATCATTCCGATATTTTCCTGAATAATGCTCTTTAAAACCCGGGCACAGCCAATGTTGGACAAAAATAGAATTATAAGGAAATTTTTTGGGATTAATTGGAATATGATACTTTATTTTTTTTTTGTTTTTACCATTTCTTCAATAATTTCATCTTTTTTTTTTCCGTTTAATAATTCGTTATAAAAATAAAAAAACTCTCTATTGTACCAAGTTCCTGATCTTCCCATAGTACAGATAAGCACTGGATTCAATTTTTCGTATTTTTTGATTAAGTGGATAAAATTATATTTTTTATAAAAATTTGTGATTTTTCTTAACATTTTTAAATAACTTCAAATTTAAATTTTTCGAATTCATTTTTATATTTTGTTTTAAACTTTTTTAATGATTTTTTCATAAAATTTACAGTTTCAATTATATTTTTTTCAAATTTTTGATTTTGCCATTTCCATAATTCAAGAAATTCATTATTTTTTTTTCTACTTTCTATCATCTCAATAAATGATTTATTTAGCTTACATTCATTTTCAAACACGACTTGTCTTCCAAATTGTGTTTGAAAGTTGTGAATAGTTAAGAAGGAAGAGTTAATGTAATCGCTTCTAAAAAAAACGTAATGACCTCCTTTATTGACATGTGGCAATGTATTCTTTGGCCATTTTTGTTCTTCTAAATCTCGTATATCTTCAAATTTTAAAATATTTCCAATTACTTTGAAATCAACATCTTTTTTATTTTTCGAGTCTTCCATGAAATGATTAATATCGTGAATATTTTCAAGCTTATAACCATTAAATTCTATATGCTTAATCCCAGCTTTTCTGTCAAAAAGTGTTTTATCAATTGCATCTTTTAAACTTTTTTCATTGGATGATTTGTGAATACTCATAATATGTAAATGAGCTCTATCTAATCCACCGATACACGAGCACATTCCATGCTCGAATATTATACTTTTTCTATCATAACTCTCATCAATATTTTCCTTCAGTAATCTAATAATAAAATTTAATTCGTTTAAATCCTTATCGTCAACGAGTGCATATGACGGAATGAATTCTTTAGTTATCAGTATTAAATATCCAGGAGTAAAAGCTCCATATCCAGAAATTAAAAAAAAGTTTTTTGAATGAGCAATCATCCTATTGAATGGTTTTGCTTCAGTTATACTATCTAGCCCTTGGCTTTCTTTATAAAATTGCTCATAACTTAATTGATCTATAAAATCTTTATTCATAAAAATATATCCTGATTATCATTTTAATTTCTTTAGAATTTCATTAGAAACTTTATGAGAGTTTTGGATCACAGATTTTATGATAGTTAATCTATTTGGATTAAAATTACTAGAAATAGTTCCAGGTGCATATATATTTTTAGTTATTGCAAAATTTTTGTTGGCTATAAATCCTCTATAATTATAGTTATTTGACATCTTTTTTAGATATTTTATAAAACTTACCTCTTTATTTACATTTGTTAGACTAACTGGTCCTGACACATTAATTAAAATATCTGCAGTAATTTTTTTTCCTTTATAAGTTTTTATAACTATTTTATTTTTAAAATTCTTTATCATTGATACTTTATCTTTAATATATTGTAATATTTTCTTCCTCTCTAATCTTTTTTTTGCATAAATTGTATTTGGATATGTATATCTTGTAAGATCTCTAATTTTTGGAAAAATAAACTCATTGTATTTCTTTTTTTCCACAGAAGATAATTGACTATAACAATCTAAAATTAAGTTATTCTTTAAAACCCATGTCCAAACATCATATTTATTAAACCCCATCAACTTTGCAGTTCTAAATTCCTTAATCAAAATATTTAAAATTTCGTCGGACTTTTTTATCTTTTTGATGTTTTTTTTTATCAAATATTTAAATTTAAATGATTCAAAATTCTTTGAGTGTTCTGCTTTCTCTAAAGTCAAATTATTTGGAGCTATGGTAACAATTTTTATATCAACACCTTTATTTGTAATAATATTTTCAAGTTCAGGCATTGTCTCTAAAAGACCTGCCTTATTTCCAATAAAAGCTATATTAATACTTTTTTTGCTTTTAATTTTATCAATTTTATTTATTAAATTTAAAGTTCCTCCTTCGGAATAAAAATCCCAAATATAATTTGAATTTTTAAAATTCCCATTTTGATTTATAATTTTTGGCGGCAATAACCCATTACCTAAAATTATATTTGCTGCTGAGAGAAAATTAGATCTTCTTCTTATATCTTTTTTTTTAAAGGTTATCATATCAGATTTTATATATGGTTTATACTCAGTAAGTTTTTTTTTTGTATTACAGATTATCATTTTTTTTTTTTCTATTTTGGTCAATTCTCCCTTAAAAAAAAATAAAGAAAAATTCTTTTTACATAGATAGCTAAAAATTTTTTTTATTTTATCTTCTAAAAATAAAGAGTAGGTTAATCTGGGAAAATAAATTTCGTCAAATTTTTTTATATTAACATTTTTAAAATCTTTATTTTTAGTTAACCAATCATCTAGATTATAATTTTTGTTTTTTTTGATAAATTCAATTAGTTTTTTAATATTTTGCTTTTTTTTTATCCAGTTAATAAATTCTGGTGATGAGAGTCTTAGAGGGTTATTAAAAAACCCAAATCTTGAATTTTTTTTACTGTAAGCAACTCCACCAGGTATATTATTTATATTTTTTTCAATTACGGCAATTTTAACTTTTTGTTTTTTTTTTAAATTTTTCGAAATTTCAAATAATGTTTCAGTTCCAATTACTCCAAATCCAATTATTGCTATGTCAAAGTTCATTGATTAAAAAATTAAACTTGTATATATAAAAGTTATTATTTTACAATATTTTTTTAATCGATTAACTATTGTAATAAATGGATCAATAAAAATAAATTGGAATATTCTGTTAAAATGAAAAGATTTAATTTAAATCAAAATCAATTTTCAGATATCCTAAATTTAACAAATAATGTTTTTTATCCATTGAAAAATTTTGTTAATCAAACTCAATTTGACAGCATAATTCAAAGAATGAAATTAGGTAAAAAGTTTTTTCCTTTTCCAATTTTTTTTGGAATAGATAAAAAAAAATTTATAAAATACAAAAATGAAAAAAAATTGATTTTATTTTATAAATCAAAAGCCGTAGCAGAAGTAAATAATATTAATTTTTTTAAATATGACAAAAAAAAGTTTGGAAAAATTATTTATGGTAATAATTTTAAAAGACATCCTTATTATAGGAAATTTTATAGCGAAAATTATATTTTTCTTAACTTTAGTTTTCATAAAATTTTCAGACATTATTACAATAACAAAAACTTTATTAGCCCCAAAGAATTTTTAAAAAAAAATAAGAATAAAATATTGCCTGCTTTTCATACAAGAAATGTTCCTCATGCTGCTCATCAAAGAATACACAAACTGTTAATCAAAAAATTTAATTCTTTGCTCATTCAACCATTGATTGGCCAGTACAAACTAGGAGAATACAAAGATGATGTCATTATGAATTTAAATATGATTGCTGCCAAATCATATAAAAATAAGAGAGTGTTTGTTATTCCATTTTTTTCTTATCCTAGATATGGTGGACCACGTGAAGCAGCACTGCATGCTATTGTAAGAAAAAATTATGGATGCTCTCATTTTTGGGTAGGAAGAGACCATGCTGGATATAAAAAATTTTATAAGAAATATGAATCTCAACATTTTTGTAAACAAATTCAAAAAAAACTTAAGATTAAAATTGTTGGCGAAAAAGAGTTTTATTATTGTTCAAAAAATTCTGTAATTGTAAATGAATGTAATTGTAAAAATAATTGTAAAATTAATATAAGTGGAACTCAAGTTAGAAAGAAGGTAATTCTTAATAAAGATATTCCTCAAATTTATATGTCAGAATTAATTTCTAAATATTTAAAAAAAAATTCATTAATAAATTAGTCTTAAGATATATTTTTGGGTTGGTAAATTTTGTTAATTAAATTTTTTTAAGAAATCTGAAAAATCTATTTTATCATAATTCTGTATATATCTCTGATATTTTTGTAAATTTTCATCTGGTAAATCTTTAATATCATCATAAAAGTTAATATTCTCATTAAATAACTTCAAAAAGTATTCATTGCCATACTCTTTTATGCTTAGAGATTTTAAACAATATACTTTAATAAATTTACACGCATTTTTTACATCTACTAATGCTGTACTCATCATGCCAAAAGCAATTGAATAATCGCAAGCTATATCATTAAGTAATTTTGATTTATCAACAAAAACAATTTTTATTTTTTCAGTGATATTTTTTTTTAATTCCCTATTAATATTTTCTATAATCTGATCACTTTCTTCAGGGTGATGTTTAATGTGAATTTCAACCTTATTAGAAGAATCATTATTTTTCGTTTTGAAAAAATTTATAATAGATTTGATCTGTTCAGAAATCTCTTCTTTGTTGCGACCCCATAACATTGAAGACAAAAACAAAAATTTATTTTTTTGACTATTATTACATTTACAATTATTTGCATGTTTTGCAAAAATTACATTTTCCTTTTTTTTATAAATTTTTCTCCAGAAAATAAAATTTGAATAATGAAATAGAACTTTATAATCAAAATCATCAGTCTCTAAAATCTTAAAATCTTTTTCTTTATAATCAAAGTTTTGAGACTGAAAAAGATAAGACAAAATCTTTCTATCAAAAAAAATATCTAAAAATCTTTTTTTTATATTAAAAATTTTTTTAAAAAAATTTTTTTCTGGCACTCTTTTTTCTGGATTATATTGTCTAAGTTTGTGTAATTTGTTAATAAAATTTTCAATATTTTCTCCAAGAATTAACTTTTTAAATACAGATAAATCCAAAGCAATAGAGCCTGTCATTATTCCAATTTTTTTACATTTTTTCGAAACATATTTTTCTAATATTATTCTTTGCCAAATAAAAAATTTACTATCTGTTACACAAATATCAAATTCATTGAAATTGATTTGTTGCTTTAATTTTAATAAATACAAATGAGTAGATAAAATTGTACTCATAGGTCTTTCAAGACCTCTTTGATAAAACGGTATAAAAAATATATTTTCGATTTTTATTTCCTGTAAAATATAATTTTTTTCAAATTTTGAGTTTTTTACTAAATAATTTGTGGTCAAAATAGTTACTTCATAGTCTTTTCTTAATTTTTTAAGATCTATAATATAATGCTTCAAATAAAAATAATTATGGATACAAAAAAGAAGTTTTTTTTTCATCTATATCAAACAATCAAAATTAAAATCATTTTTAAAATTAAATTTATTTTCATTTAATTTTTTTTATCTTTTTAAAAATAATAGATATTGCATTTTTAATCGATAATTTATCTGTGTTGATTTTTGTAACATTATATGGAGACTTTTGATATTTTATTTTTGAATTAAAACCAATTAAATCATCTATTTTTTTTTCCAATGCTTTTTTGTAAAGTCCTTTCGTATCTCTTTTGATAAGAGTTTTTATCTTACAAAAAACATTAATTTCGAAATATGTTTCTTTAAATTTATTTTTTGCTAATTTTCTTGTCTCTAATAATGGTGATATAACTGAAACAAGTATAAAATCATAATTTGCTTGAATTTTTAAAATTTCCCCAATTATTTTACGATTGTTCTCAATTATTCCTTTTTTTGAAAAATTTTTTTTTGTCTTATTTTTTTTTCTAAATTTATCGCCATCAATTTTTTTTATCTTATAATTTTTTTTTTTTAATTTCTTAAACAAATGATTTGATAATGTTGATTTTCCACTACCAGACAATCCAGTAAACCAAATGATATTCGCTAATTTTGCCCTATTTTTCATTTATAAAATTAAGTTATAAGTATTTTTTTTTTTAATTTTTTGATAATTAATTCTGAAATTAAATAATTTGATTTAAAATTTGAAAATACTTTTGACTTTTTTTTTTTTGAAAGAAATTTTTCAAAAATTTCTGACGTTTTTTTATAAGCATATGGAAATGAAACTTTCTTAATAATTTTTGAATTTTTATATAAAAGACATTTCTTGTCTTTAGCAATAACTATACCGTAGATATTTTTTCCATCCTTTATTTGAATGAAATCATAGACAATGTTTTTTTTAGAAGTAATTACAATATTTCCTCTGTTATTCTCAGCAGATAAAGAACCTGTTATTTCCTTATATTTTTTTCTTTTTGAATCTATAATCTTCTTAATGTTAATTTGTAAATTTTTTAATTTTCTGTTTGTAAAAAAACAGAAAAAATCCAGAAAATGTACTGCATTAGTTATAAATCTACCATCTTTTATACTTACGAGAAATTCGAGATATTTGTTGTTCAATTTTAATTTTAAACTGTCTGCTACCATGCTGCCCCATAAATTTATAAACAACCTGTTACTTATTCTATAAAGTTTTTTTTTCAATGATGAATAGTGAGAAGTTTTAGTAAATATATATTTTTCAATAATAAGAAATTTTACATTATTATATTTTAATAGATCATTTATAATCTTAAATCTTTCTAGAGAGTTTGTTGCGATGATACATAATTCAAATCTCAAATTTTTTGGAAATTTCTTTAAAACTTTTAAGTTTAAATTTTTTTTTTTATTAACAAAAGAATTATCAATTTTAGTAATATCGTATAAAAAAATATTGTACTTTTTTTTAGATAAATAAAATGATTTCAAATGAGATTTACCTATTTGGCCGAAACCAATAATCAAAATATTCATTATTTTTTACTTTTTAAAATTTTTAATCACATATACACTTAAAAAATAAATAATGAAAAATAAATTAATGATCATCGGTTCTTCTAAAATAATAGAAGAACATATAAAATGTGCAATTAGAGCTGGTTTTAAACTTTATAGTTTGAACTCTAGTAAAAAAGGATCAGAGAATGAGCATAAGATTAATAAAAAATACAAATTTGAAAAAAGATTTAAAAACTGGAGGGAAGCAATTAAAAATGCTTTGGAAGACGACTCAATAATATTACTTTTAGCACCAAAATTTTCTAAAAATTTGGAGATTCTTAATTTTGCCTTAAAAGGAAAAAATTTTATTTTAATAGAAAAACCTGTTTCAACAAGTTTAATTAAACTTAAAAATTTGAGAAAATATAAAGAAAGAATTTTTGTTTTATATAATCGAATTTTTTATGAAAATATTCAATATGTAAAAAAAAATATTTCAAATATAAAAAATGTCGTAATTAAATTTACTGATAAAAATAAAAAAAATATTTTACTGAATTCAATTCATATATTCTCTGTTATGAATTACTTGTTTGGTACAGTTAAGATTAAGTATTCTAAAAAAGAGAGAGATACAATAAATATGGTTGTTATGAATAAAACTGGTATACCTATTTTTTTGATCTATAATAATAATTTTCCTGAAACATACTCTATTGATATTAGAACAAGTAACACAAGATATCTCTTTAAGCCTCTAGAAAAATTACAAATAATAAAAAAAATTAATCTAAAATATAAACATAATAATAAAAAAATGTTAATACCAGTTGAGAAAATTGAAAAAACGATTGACTTATATAAGTCTAATACTTTTAAACCTGGTTTTTTTCAACAAATGAAGCACGTAAAAAATAAAATAGACAACAAAAAAAAATTTGGAAATTTTAACCTTGCACTTCAAGCAATGAAGTTTGCAAAAGAATTTATAAAATAGCTACTTTTCTCCATAACCAATTAACATTATTTCTTTAGAAAATCTGATCCATTTACTCTTACTTTTAAGAGACACTGGAAAAAATAATCTTGTAATTTCTGACAGTGCTTTTAAAAATAAATTATCATTCCACAAAGATGGTAGCTGTTTAAATTTTTTAACTTTTACATTTTGAAAACCATTTATTAAATAAATATCCCTCAGTGAATTAATGGTAAATGGAGTTCTATGAGTATAGTCATCATAAAACTCTTTATAAATAACTTCCCAATCTGGTGTAAGGTTAATAAATTTCCCCCCTTTTTTTAAAGTTCTTTTCGACTCATTAAAAATTTTTTCTGGATAATAAAAATGCTCAATAAATGATTTGGAATATATAACATCAAAAAAATTATTTTCAAAAGGTAGTTTATTTTTTTCTATATCAATATTGAAAAAATTTTTGGTTTTTATTTTTTCTTTATAAAAAGAATTGTTATCTATAGCAAAGGTGTCCAATCTTAATTTTGTAAATTCATTAATAAAATCTCCTCTGCCACAGCCTAATTCTAAAAATTTATCTTTTTCTTTTATTTTAAATTTATTAACTAAATAATTTGCTAATTTTTCTGGATAATTTGTAATAGGTTTATCTTTTAAATTATAAACAATTTCTAAATATTTATTGTCCATTTTTATATTTTATATCGCTAAGATATTTACAAACACAATATAGTGAATAAATTGTCTCAGCAGGAATATCTTTTTTTTTATATCTGAAACAATCAATAATCTTTTTTATAAATTTTAGATCAAAATATTTTCTATCAAATTCTTTTGTTACATCAAATTTTTCAAATGTATTAGATATTATTTTTCTATAATTCGAATTATAGATAACCTCGTAATATGGGTCAGCATCACTCGTATCACTTAAATAAGAATGAGGACCTACATTAAGCTTATCTACGTCGATACTTTGTTTTAAAATTTCCTTTTCAGGAAATTTTGTGGACCTCAATTCCAATCCACGTCCAAAAGACTCTGGCATTGTAGAAAGAGTTTGTTGTGTATTCGAGTTCCAAAATATATTGATAAAATTTGAAGAAAAATTATTCGCTATATGATAGGCGGGTCTTACTGTAGATCCTTGCCAGTGAAATTTATTGTAAAGATGTAAGTAACAAGAATAAATTTGTTTATTGTTTTTAAATTTAATATTTTTTAAATAATTGTTATTAAAAGTATTTAAATATTCTTTTTGTTTATTTTTATTTAAAAAAGGCGATATCTCAGAATTTAGTGGAAACCTGTTGCTTACAACGAACATTGATTGCATAAAATTTTTAAAAATATCTTTCTTATTATGTTTTATTTTTTTTAATTTAATTTTTAATTTAGATGATAAAAAGTTAAAAATTGGATCTTTCGAAAATTTTTTTCTTAAAACACTTTGAAAGAAAGTTGGTCCAAATAGATAATTCATCATTTTATCACAATATTCTCTGTATCCATTGCTATCATTATCTACTAAAGTTAAATATTGGGAAAATCCAAAATTGTGCGATCCATCAGAAATTTCACCCGAGAAAAAATCTGCTGGACCATACTTCTTGTATCCAAGTTTGATAAGCCTATAATGAAGGAAAAATGCAAAGGTTCCTGTAAGCATTTTTTCATTAGCAACTTTTTTAGTTTCTTTAATGTAGGATTTAATTTTTTTGTAATCAACATCAATATAACTTAATTTAATTTTAAAATGTTCACATATTTTTTTAGCTTTATCTAATTCATATTGATTAAAATTTTTTGTTGATTTTGAAAACTTTAAACGAGCTATTATAGGTTTAACTCTTTTTTTTCCAAACCTATCAATTAGTAATTTCAAAATCATCAAGCTATCCCAGCCTGATGACATAAATAATACTTTGTATTTATTTTTTCCAATATTTGAAAAAGAGACAAGTTCATTTTGATATTTTTTTAAAAAAGACTTGTCATTCAAAGGTTGAACAATTTCCTTGGGTGTAAAATTATTTTCTTTAGTTTTAAAATTTTTTCCATTTAAAATATTCAAACAACTAGGGTCTAATCTTTTAATTTCGTTGAAAAATGTCCTTTTTGAAGGAGGTCTTTTTGAAAGGGAACTTAGTGCTGTTATAACGGAAAAATTATCTAATGATAAGTTATGACTAATCTTATTTCTAATTAAAGATAAACTGTTAGAAAAACAAATGTTATTTTTAATATTTGAGTAAAATACATCATACAAACCTTTGTCATCTATCTTGAACTCTACTCTATTCTTATTAACTTTTAAAAAAAAATAGTTACCATCTAAAATATACTTTTTATTTATTATTAAATTAATATTTTTTTTTAGTTTAAAATTATTTATTTTTATAAATTGACCCTTGTCAAAATAACCGTTTATTTTTCCAAAAAATAAGTACTTAAAATTACCTTTAAGTAAAGTATCAGGTTTAGTATTTGAGTATAAAGAAAAGTTTTTATTAAGTTCAATTTCATGTGAATAATTTATTTCTTTAATTTTTGAAATTACAAAATTATCCATAGTTATTCCCAATATCTCAATTTTTTTGCAATTGGTATTTCCTCTGAATATATACCTTTACGCTCTTCGCCTAGTGAAATTCTAAACATTCGAACCATATCTACTAAAATTTTAAGACCGCTTTCCTCCAAAGATGCAGCTTGATCACTTCCGTACATAGTTCTATCGAGAGTTATATGTCTCTCTATACAAGATGCTCCAAGTGATGTAGCAAAAACCGATGGACCAGGAGAAGTTTCATGACCGCTATAACCAACTTTACAATTATATTTTTTTTGCAAAATTGGGATATTTTTTAAATGAAGTTTATCTATTGGACATGGATATGTTGAAACTGAGTGCATTAAAGTGAAATCACATTTTGCTGAGTTAAAGATTTCGACAGCTTTATCTATCATTTTGTAATCTGACATCCCAGTCGATATAAATGTATGAACTTTTCTAGAAGCTACAGCATCCAAAAATTCCAGATTAGTAATCATGGCTGATGCAATTTTATGGTTCTTAGGATTGAATTGATCTAAAAAAGCTAAGCTTGGAATGTCCCATGCAGACGCGAACCACTCAATTTCACTTTCTTTACAATAATTGTCTATTAAATCATATTCTTTTTTATTAAATTCTAAGCCTTCTTTTTGTGCTCTTTGAGTATCCCCCCATGGGCTTTCTCTTTTTTCCTTTAAAAAATTTTTTGTATAAACAATATCAATAGTTCTTTTTTGAAATTTTACAGCATCACAACCTGCACGTTTTGCCATATCTATTAATTTTTTTGCTATTTCAATATCTCCGTTATGATTAATTCCAATTTCACCAATAATTTTACATTCAGAAGGAAAGTTTATCTCTATTTTTTGCATCTTATTATCTACCAAATAGATCTACCACCATCAATTATTAAATTATGTCCAGTCATGTAGCTAGACGCGTCCGAGCATAAAAATTTTATCGCAGATTTATATTCAGATTTTTGTGCCATTCTATTCAAAGGAATAAGTTTTTTTAGTTTCTTTTTAAATTCTTTAGATTGATCCAATTCAACACCCCCTGGTGATAAGGAGTTGCATCTAATATTTTTATCCGGCCAGTATGTGGCTAAATATTTTGTTAAACCAATTAATCCATGTTTAATTACTGAGTATGTTATTGGTTTATAATTCCTCTTTTTTTTTGTAGAAAAATACAATCTCTGATCTGGTGCTATAACTGACAAATCAGAGGCTATATTTAAAATTACTCCACCATTTCTCTTGGACATTGATGAACCAAATACTTTAGAGCAGAGCATTGATCCTGTAAGACCTACGGCAATCTGTTTTTCCCATTCTCTTAAAGAAAATTTTTCAAAAGAGTTAAGGTTTTTTTGTAAACCTTTTTTTACTTTAGCATCTACGGCAGCGTTATTGATTAAAATGTCAACTTCTATCTTTGCTTTTTTAAGTTTATTCAGTATTTTCTTTATGTCGCCTGGTTTTGATACGTCCATTTTAAAATATAGAATATCAGCATTCTTAAATTTTATCTTCATCCTTTCTGCATTATTTTTTAATTTTCTAATATTTAAATCTGTCAAAATTACATTTCCATTAATTTCTAGAATTGCCTCAGCGTGTTCAATACCCAATAATCCAGCAGCTCCAGTTATTAGACAATATTTTTTTAATAAAGAAAATTTTTTATCAAGCATAATTTACCAACTGCTAACTTGTCCTCCATCTATTTTAAATATTGAGCCTGTAATATATTTTGTTTCATCTGAGGATAAATATAAAACCATATTCGACACATCTTCTGGTTTTCCAAATAATTTTAAAGGAACATTTTGATTGATATAATTTTTTGTTTTTATAGGTGACTTTTTCATTTTTTTAAACCAAGTTGATCCTTGAAAAACTATATTTCCAGGAGCTATAGCATTGATTCTTGTTTTGAAATTACCAAAAAACTTTGATTGATTTACAACAAATGAATTTAATGCTGACTTCGCTACTGAGTATGGAATTGGCGATCCATTTACATGCTCTAAACCACAAATTGAGGAAATACATATTATAGAGCTTCTTGATTTAATTAAAAATTTTTCTGCAGATTTAATGACATTAATTGAGCTCCAAAAATTTATATCGAATGAATTATGCCATTCGTTAATATCTGCTATTTCATTTATTTTTTTCCCATTTCCAACATTACAAACCAATATATCTAATCGCTTATAATGTCTCTTGTAGTTTTGAATTATTTTGTGAGCTTCTTTATAATTTGTTACATCTCCTTTAATAGCAATACAGTTATTTAACTTTTTACTCGCAAAACTTAATTTTGATTTATTTCTTCCATTTATTGTAACTTCACATCCATTATCTTGTAATGTTTTTGCAATATTGAAACCTATGCCCTCAGAGGAACCTGTTATTAATGCAAACTTTCCCTTTAAATTAATTTTCATTTAATAAAACCACTTATTAATAAAACTTAAATTCATTGATATTTCTTTTTTATGAAGACCTTTCTTTGATCTTGCTGTTTGTAAAATAAAGTTTCCATTGTATTTTTTTTTTTTTAAATTAATAAAAACTTCATTAAAATTAGCATTACCTTTACCCAATCTTACAGTAGTTCCTTTAAAATACCTATCTTTTATGTGAACATTTTTGATATAACGGCCGTAAGTATTTATTTCATTTTCTGGTTTAAAACCTAAAGAGGAGCTATTTCCTATATCATAATTAATACCAAAATATCTTGTATTAAATTTTTTGATAAATTGAAGAGCTTTTTTTGGTCCAAAATCTAGTTCGAATAATATTTGTTGCTTATTTTTTTTCAATAGGGGTATTATTTTTCTTAGTGTGGAAATTAACACTTTTAAGTGAACATTTTTATTAATTGAGCCATTATCTACAAGCGGTAAAATTATTTTTTTTACCCCAACCTTTGAACTTTTAATAATTACTAATTTTAAAATTTTGATTAAATTTTCTCTTTCATAACCTTTTGCCTTCCAAAAAGGTTTTTGCATAAAGCAATCACCTGTTAATGAATCTATTCTAATTTTATATTTTTTTTTAAGTTGAATTATCTTTTTTATTCCTTTGTCAGTATTAATTGGGTTCTTTAATATTTCGCTGTGATCTAGTGTCCACTCAATTGAATTTAAATTGAGATCTTTTATCTTTTTAAATTCATTTGACCAATGATATTTAGGAAATGATTGAATTTTATTTTTGTATATAGGAGACAGTCTCCCTTGCATGATGCCCAACTTTTTTTTGTTGAAATACATTTATAGTTCTTGGACTAACTCTAAAAATGCGCCCTCTGGTGTCCTACAATATGTCATTAATACTTTCCCATCTGCTGATACCTTGGGTTCAGAGTTAAATTTTATCTTTTTTTTAATTAAAAAATTATAAAGTTTTTTAATATTTTTAACTGTTATAGATATGTGTGTAATACCATTAGAGTAAGGTTTTATTTTTTTTTCTTTTGTCTTAGGTGAATTTTTAAAAGACAACAATTCAATTAATAATCCATCAGAGTCCTTTAATTTCACTGTTTTTACTTTAACATTTTTATATAACATTATACGATCAATAAGATCTCCGCTCTCATTTGCTTGTTTGTGAATTTTAAATTTTAAATACTTATTCCAAAACTTAATCGATTTTTGGAGGTTTTTAGTAACTATACCTGTATGTCTAATTCTTGCCATTAGGAAATATTTTACCTACGCTATTTTCTATAATTTTTAAACCCTCTCTTAGTGCTTCAGTTGAAATAGTTAATGGTGGTCCTATCTTAATAGACTCTCTTCCAGTGTAGCATAATAAAAGGCCATTTCTCATAGAATTTTCTACTACTAATTTCAATTTATGGTTAATATTTTTAATTTTTTTGTTAAAGACCATTGATGCAATAAGTCCCTTACCATAAACATCAAATAAGTTAGGAAATTTTTTGCTTATATTATGTAAGCCTTTGTGAAGATAGAGGCCATGTTTCTTTGATCTTGCAGTGAGCTTTTTTTTTTGTATTTCTTCCAAAACTGCAAGTCCAGCACTACATGCTATTGGATTAGCAGAATTGGTGCTACTCATATTGCCAACATCAGGCAAGTCCATAATTTTTTTTTTTCCAATTACTCCGGATACTGCAATTCCTCCTCCCATGCCCTTTCCACAACAAATAATATCTGGCTTAATGCTATAATGCTCAAAGCCAAAATTCTTACCAGTCCTTGAAAATCCTGCTTGCATTTCATCAAATGCTATTAAGATATCATTTTTTTTACAAATTTTTGCAAACATTTGTATATATTTTACAGGATAAAATATTGCTCCCCATCCTTGAAAAGTTTCAAACATAACTCCACAAATATCTTTTTTTAGATTTATTTTTCTCTTTAATTTTTTAATTGATTTATTTAAAAATTTTTCAGCCTGTCTTTCATCAGTCACCCAAGGATAAGGAAATTCGATATGATGGATATTTTTATCTCTATATCCTATCCATTTACTTTGTTGCTTATTACCACTCATCATTTGAGAAGCCATTGTTCTACCATGCCAATTACCTTCAAAACAAATAATGCCCAACCTTCTTTTTTTACGCTTTTGTCCGTACATTCTCATTAATTTAAAAGCCGCCTCTGTAGCTTCCGTCCCAGCAGACATTAAAAAAGCTTTTTGTAAGCCGTTTCCAGAAAATTTTACTAATTTTTTTAAATATTTCTCTCTTAATTTATGTATATAGGCATAGCTATGAATGAAATCATTTTTTAAAGAATCTTTAATATATTTTTTTATTCTATCATTAGAGTGTCCAGTATTAGACACAAATATGGTTGAAGTAAAATCTATAAATTTATTACCTGCAATATCATAAACACTATAATTTTTTGCCTTCGACCATGCGATTGGGATTTGACCATGCATAGACCTTGACTCAAATTTTTGAATATTTTTAAAAATATCCTTTGTGCCCGGAGCAGGAATTTTTGTAAAAATATACCTATTTTTAGTTTTTATTATTTTTTCCATAAGCTTTGAAGATATTTTAAATCATCTATTGTGTCTATTTCTTGACTATAGGGTGTGATAAATGCCATAGACTTTCTCCCAAAAAGTAGCTTATTATTTAAGATAAATTTTTTTCTATAAATATCTATAATTCCATTAGGATGAAATGTTTTTTGAAATCCTTGTCTTGGCATATTTAACTGATCTAGTGACAATTTAATATTTTTAAGTGGTCTTAATACACCATTTTTAACTTCTAATGTTTTATATGAACTCTCTGGCATTTCATGAACTGATCTTAAAGATGAAAAATTAGATCTTTTAAAAACTCTTATCGCTTTTTGTAATTGATTTATTTTTCGCAATGGTGAAGTAGGTCTAATATGTGCAATAAAATCGTAATCAATATTAATATTTTTAATAGCATGATGTATCATTAGATAATCACTGGAAATATTTGAGCTAATTTTTTTTGGTCGCAAAATAATTTCGATTGGTCCAAATTTTTTTCCTATTTTTGCATACTTTTCAGAGTCTGTTGATAAGTATATTTTAGAAAATAATTTAGACTTTACACATTGCTGAACTGCTAAACCTAATAAAGGTTTACCTCCCAATAACTTAAGATTTTTATTTTTGATTCCTTTTGAACCAGATCTTGCGGGAATAATAGCGATAATATTTTTCATCTAGTGAAATTTTATTTTATATTTCTAAAATTGAGAAAATTATAGTTTTTTAAAAAAAATTAGAATTTTTAAATTATCAATTCTATATTTAAAATTTTTTTCAGTGCATAAATCAAGCCAATTGAGCTATTAGTACTGGTCAGCTGCACGCATTACTGCGCTTCCACATCCAGCCTATCA